>Ga0222655_1000025_pt1 | contig 83874 bp, 162 predicted proteins | sample AntAcemetagen423_FD_179857 | JGI IMG/M metagenome (GOLD analysis project Ga0222655, IMG submission 179857) | Saline water microbial communities from Ace Lake, Antarctica - #423 | ecosystem: Environmental > Aquatic > Non-marine Saline and Alkaline > Saline | place: Antarctica: Ace Lake... | reverse complement strand
ATCCTCCACAATTGTATAAATGAAAACGCAAAGGCCTTGACACTAGTAGGAAAGCAAATTACCTAAGCCCAAAGTTCTTCGGAGCAATTTGGGATCACAGAAACTCGCAAAGTGAAAGTGATTTAATTTAAGTCTGCATCAAATCATCGTAGCGATGGTGAATGGCTCGCAAGGTCAGGAGAATGATAAAAGTTGAGTAGACCTGCTATGGATAAGAGTATAGCCTCTCTTTAAAAAAGGCGGTAATGTTGGCAAACATTTTTGAGCTGCAAAGCTGAGAATGTGGATAAGATGAGAACCTATTGGAATAAGCCCTGATTGGATAATACATCGAAGGTGTTAACGTACAACGTGTAATCTCAACGTTTTAAAACTTTTACAGTCAAACGAATAACGTAATATCGCGGAGAAGAGCAAATGGGTGTTCGCTAGGCTCATAACCTAGAGGTTGTCGGTTCGAGTCCGACCTCCGCAACAGTCACATTTCAGAATTAATATATAGCTAATGAAAAGTCTATTTTTATTACTGTTTACACTTTTAGTTTCAGGTTGTTCAACTATGCATAGTGCATACGATGAACATTATGTCATTGACCAGCCGCAAGTAGTTGAAGTTCAACATGTTCCGGTTTATGATAGTTATTATAACAATACGAATGCTTTCATCATTCGGTATTATTACCCTTACTTAATTTATTCTCAGCCGTATTATTGGAACAGTTGTAGGCATTATCATCATTCTCGCTATTATAATTATAGTTGTCCACATTATTACAATTCGTACTATAATTGTTATGTATATACCGGGTATAGTAACTTTGGATCTTATGGAGTTCCTGGACCTCATTATAATGGTTGGGATGTAGTATATAGTAGAACTTATTATGGGCATCGGCAGATGTGGTATAGCACGGTACCGTTGATGTCGAGAATAGCCAGAAGTACTAAGCCTGAGGTACGACAACAAGCTACACCTATTAGGCGAGACGTTAAACCTCAACGACAGTTAGAACCAAAGCCAGAAATTAGACACCAGCCTCAACGACAGGTTGAAAGACAACCACAGCCAGAAATTAGACACCAGCCTCAACGACAGTTACAGCCAAAGCCAGAAATTAGACACCAGCCTCAACGACAGTTACAGCCAAAGCCAGAAATTAGACACCAGCCTCAACGACAGTTGCAGCCAAAGCCAGAAATTAGACACCAGCCTCAACGACAAGTTGAAAGACAACACCAGCCTCAACGACAAGTTACACCTCAACAACAGCAATATAGAAGGCCTAGGACTCAGACTCAATATCCTAAGGTAATACCTATTAAAACATCGACGTTAAATCAAAAGCGTCCAAGATAAAGATATGGAATTAATATGCATATTTGCTATCATTTGTACACATTGGGTTACAGACTTCGTCTTTCAAGATGAAAAATGGGCACTTGGAAAAAGTAAAAGCAATAGAGAACTTCTAAAGCATACGATAACGTATTCACTGTTATTATTTCCTTTAGCAATCTTTCTCGGTTGGAATATCATTCCATTCATACTTATCAATTTTATATTGTATAGTTATATTACAACAGAATTAAATAAACGAAATGAAAAAACCAGAGGTAATGACAGATGAGCAGCTGCTCGAATGTAAACAATTCCTGGACTATTTTAGGGTTAAGTACGATGGTAAAGTCATTGAAATTAACTCGGGTGGAAATGGCATGGTTTTTAGAACTGATGGTAAGTTTTCTGAAAACTTTGTTGGATGTTCAATTAATAGTATTGCAGAAGCAGTAGCTAGAAAATTAGGAAAGAAAATACAAAGAGAACAAGAATACTAAAATATACGGTGGATGTAGTGGTAACACGACTGCTTGTGGTGCAGTTATCGAGGGTTCAACTCCCTTCGTCTACCCAAAAGAAGAGAAGTAGTTAAAGCTGTTAGGTTAACAAACTCAGATATACTTGAGTCACTGTAATGCTGCACTGGGAGAATGACCCACTTACGAACAAAGGTTAATAGTAGTAAGACAGAGTTTATAGCAAACCAGTAACCTCGAAAGACCCGAAGCTTCTCTTCTTTATTATTGGTCGCGTGGCCGAGTGGCTTTAGGCATAGGACTGCAAATCCTACTACGTGTGTTCGACTCACACCGCGACCTCAATCTCATATTTATCATTATTTTTACATCTAAAATGTACAAGCTATGACAATAATAGTTATATTGATAATATAAATAAAGCTGATATGGTAGGATTAGAAAAGTATACAGATGGTCTGCAGATGGATAAGTTTCCAACCATCAAAGAGATAAGTGTTTACAGCAACATTTATTGTGTAGGTTTTGATGGCGATCTTCTATTTGGAGAAGCTGACGATGACAACACAACTGAATGGTTCTTGGTTGAAAATGAGTCTTTTAAGTATCTTGGAGAATCCCATACAACAGAAGGTGATAAATTGATTAGGTATAAGACAAGGCAAACGTAAGAGAAGGTAAACCAAGTTTTGTTAAATAAGAACATTATGATAACAGTATCACAAACATAGATAGCAGGACTGGTCAATATATGAAATTGTTTAACAAAACTATAACTTCACGTTATAATAAATAAAGGAAAATGAAAGTTCTAAGCTTAGGTGATATTCATGGAAGAGATGTTTGGAAAACTATTCTCTTTGGCTCTAATGTAGCTTATGATCATTGGAAGATTGCAGTTTTTGAAGGTGCACCTTTTGATTATGATGAAAGCTTACCATTTATGGAGTATGATCAGATCATATTTGTAGGTGATTATGTTGATAGTTTTGACATTTACTCTGCATTGATTATTCATAACTTGAAAGAGATCATTGAATTTAAGAAAGCAGTAGGTGATAAGGTTATACTCCTAATAGGAAATCACGACATATCTTATTTTGTGGATGGTCATAGATGTAGTGGTCACAGACCTGAAAGTCAAATTGACATCGATCTTATCTTCAAAGGTAATCTTGATCTGTTTAAATTTGCACATCAGTTAGAAATTACTGGTAAGACATATCTTTGGACACATGCTGGAGTTACTAATAACTGGCTTAAAGAAATGAGAAGCGAATTATATTCTGGGACGATGAGGTTTGCTGATATCGTTAAAGAAAGTCCTACTGATACTTATGAAGACGAATTAAATTTAGCATGGCAATTTAAACTGCCTAGCATATTTAATTGCGACGCAGATAGTGGGGGTTATAGCTCTTATGCTGGTCCAGTTTGGGTAAGACCAAGAAGACTTAATCATGATGCTGTACGTGGAATTAATCAAATTGTAGGTCATACTATGAGAGATAGAGTCATAGAAACGAAAGTTAATGATGATACTACACTGTGGTATATTGACTGCTTGGAGTTTGGAGACGAAAAGGTTTTTAAGCTAATCATAGATACATGATGAAGAAAGACTATTTCTGGATAAAGCGTATAATTGAGTGCGGGACTAATGAAAATAAACATCGTCCCGCACTTCTTATGCTAATAAAGCTCTTTGAAAAGAAATGGAAAGCACATCCATCGGTAAATCCATCATTTTTGAATATGAGTCTTAAGAGTTTAAATTATTGTTTAAAACAAGTTTAAATAAATGCCATATAAATAATCAATGGCATCAATAGATAAGAAGTACCAAAAGCTTACAGATGTAGAACACGTTCTACACAGGCCGGGCATGTACGTTGGCTCTATCAAAACACATACAGAAGAGTGTTGGATTTTAGAGAATGGCAAGTTTGTATTAAAGTGGGTTAGCTATAATCCTGGCTTTCTAAAGTTATTCGATGAGATTATTTCAAACTCAGTTGACGAACATATTCGTGATCCTAAGCTTACTAAAATTAAGGTTACGATAGACCAACAGGCACACCGGATAACTGTCCATGACAACGGTGGTATACCAGTAAAAATTCATAGTAAGTACAACGAGTGGATCCCAGAAATGATCTTCTCTAACCTTAAAGCTGGTAGTAATTTTGATGACACAGAACAAAGGATAGTTGTAGGTACTAACGGTGTTGGTTCTACACTTACGAATATCTTCTCTCACGAATTTTCAATATCAACATGTGATGGTAAAAAGAAATTCGTTCAGAAGTTCACTAAGAACATGTCTGTTCGGACCAAACCAAAAATTACAAGCGGTAAAGTAGGCTCTACTGAAATTTCATTTATACCTGACCTGAAAAGATTTGGTATGATGAGTATTGACGATGGTGCAATTGCAATGATTAAGAAGCGAATGTTAGATATCGCAGCTTGCAATACTTCATTGTCATTAGAACTTAATGGTGAGAAGTTAAAGTATTCATCATTTAAACAATATGCTGAGTGTTATACTTCACCTGTACTCTACGAAGCATCTAAAAACTGGAAGATAGGTGTAGGTCATTCCACAAATGGTTTCCGAGCTATATCATTTGTAAATTCAGTAGAAACGAAAGACGGTGGTACACATGTAAATGTTATACTTAACCAAATCGTTAAGTCTATGCGGGAATTAATAATTAAGAAGTATAAGTATGATGTAAAACCATCTGACATCAAGCAGCATATATTTCTATTCATAGATTCTACTATTGTAAATCCAGCATTCTCATCTCAAACTAAAGAGAAGCTTATCACTGAACCGAGAGAATTTGGAAGTGAACATGAAATATCTGAGAAGTTGCTTGTGGCAATTTATAAATCTGAAATCCTTCAATCCGTATTAGATTGGATGGAGCAAAAACAAGATGCAGAAGCTAAGCGAGAATTACGCAAAGCTAATAGCTCACTTGATCGTAGTAAAGTTACTAAGCTCGTAGATGCAAAAGCCAGAGGTGACAGAAGTAACTGTACTTTGGCAGTGTTTGAGGGAGATTCTGCGTCTTCTGCCTTTAAAACCTACCGAGATCCAAAGACGCAAGGTGCCTTTCCATTAAGGGGAAAGTTTATAAATGTAACGGGTGCTAAAGCTACGAAGGTAATTCAGAATAAAGAAGTCATATCGTTGATGGCATCTTTAGGATTACAGATAGGAAAGCCAGCCAAGAATCTAAGATATGGTAAAGTATTGCTGTACACGGACGCAGATTTCGATGGCAATGCGATTTCTGGACTTCTTATTAACTTCTTTGCTAAATACTGGCCTGAAATGCTAGAACATGGTATGATATGTAAAGTAGATACTCCCCTTTTAGTTGCACGCAAAGGAAAGAAAATTTTATCTTTCTATACTGATGATGAGTACACTTCTTGGCTTAGTAAAACAAAGGATGTAAAACAGTGGGATATAGAATATAAGAAAGGATTAGCAGCACTTGAGAACGATGAATATAAAGAGATCATCAAAAATCCAAACATATACGTATTTAAGCCTGACGATATGTATGAAGATACACTCTTATCTTGGTTCGGAGATGATTCTTCTCCACGCAAAGATAGGATTATGGGTGTAGAATTACCAAAGAAAGTAATTCGTTCTAAGAAAAAAAGCAGCAGAATACAAAATGCTAAATTATTCTAATGAGAGAAAGATTAATAACATCGTTTTTTGATACAGAGTATCTTGAATATGCACGATATGTAGTTTCTAGTCGAGCAATCCCACATCTTGTAGATGGTCTTAAGCCATCTCAGCGTAAGATCATCCATGTTGCTAATAAAATATGGAAGCCAGGTCAGTCGAAGCAGATGAAGCTTTTTCAATTGGCTGGACGAGTTGCAGCTGATGCCTACTACCACCATGGTTCAAGTTCTTTAGAAAGCGCAATGGTTAATATGACTCAAACATTTAAGAATTCATTGCCACTTCTCAGGGGTCATGGTCAGTTTGGAACATTGAGAGAACCAGATGCTGGCGCCCCTCGTTATATCGGTGCTTCACTTCATCCTAACTTTCATTTAATTTACAAAGACTTCGATTTATTAGAACCTAAGACAGAGGAAGGATATGAAATCGAACCCGAATTCTTTTTGCCAATTATCCCAACAGTCATTTTAAATGGTACATCAGGTATAGCAGTCGGGTTTGCCACTAAAATCTTGAACAGGAAGCCACTTGATGTTATAAATGCTTGCATAGATGTATTAAACGGAAAGGAACTTAAGCCTCTTATACCTTGGATTAAAGGCTTTGATGGAGAGTTCAAAAGGAATATATTAAATCCCAATTCCTGGACACTCCATGGTAAGTACAAAGTAGTAAACACAACAACTGTTCATATAAGTGAAATACCACCAAACATTACATGTGAAAGCTATGAAGAACATCTTATCACATTATTAGATAAGAAGATAATTTCTGACTACGAAGATAACTGTTCAGGTAGTATTGATTATACGATAAAGTTTAAAAGAGTAGGACTTAAAGATCTAATCACGAAAGGTAAACTTGAAAAGGTGTTGCGATTAGCATCTAAAGATACAGAGAATCTAACAGTATTAGATGAAACTGGAACACTTAAGATATTCTTATCAGCAGAAGATATCGTTCATCATTTTGTCAATGTAAGATTAACCTATTATGATAAGAGAAAATTCTTACTGATAGATAATCTAGAACGGTCTATTATTAGATTGACGAATATGGCTAGGTTCATAAAAGACATTATTGATGGAAAACTCAAAGTCAATAACGTAGCTAAAACGACAATTATTTCTTATTTAGAAAAACACAAATACGATAAGATAGAAGATTCATTTGGATATCTGCTGAACATGCCGATTTATTCATTGACTAAAGAGCGGTTCGAAGACTTACTTAAAAAGAAAGGAGAAGCAGAAACAGACCTAAGTCATACTAAAACACTACAAGCAAAGGACATGTATCTTGAAGACTTAACTAAACTTAAAAAAGAATTAACGTAATGGAAAGCGAAACTACAAGAAATCTAGCACTATATGTTCCAGATCATATTATGGAAGAAGTGTATGACGATATAGAAGCTGGAATAGAAAAAGATCTTTTATCATACCTTCCAAAAACTGAAGAAGTTAAAAGTGTATTCTTAAGACATCTTAATGTTTTATTTGTTGACTTCGCATTGAACAGAAGTAATGAATTTAAAGATCCTGGTAAGGCTACACAGAAAGCTTATTTATGTTCACGAATTACGAAAGCTATTGTTAGCGATGAACATAGAGTAGAAAAGAAAACGTGCTAAGTCTTAAACTTTTCTATGAACTTTGAATAAAATAGTTATGGGAAATACTACATATTGGTTCGCTACTACTTATGGAGGGCAACAGTCTATATCTGTAATGAGAGAAACTGAGGCTGAGGCCTGGGAGGCAGTAGCTCAAGTGAAAGATCTCCCAGTGGAAGAGGTTAAGAAATTAATGAAAATAATAAAACAAGATGCTATTAAATAGTCAAGTAGAAAGTAATTCAAGTACAATTAAGAAATGCTATTATGACTTTACGTCAGGTACATTAAAAGTAGAGTTTGCCGGTGGTTCACTTTATGAATATGCAAATGTTTCATCTGGAGATTACGATGATTTATGTAAAGCAGAATCTCAAGGAAAGTTCTTTTCTGAAAAGATAAAAACTAAATATGAATTTACTAAACTACTTACGGATTGAGCCGGGTAGTATTAGCAGGGAAAGCTGCAAGTGGTAAAGATCACATGCGTAAGTTGCTTGAATCTCGAGGATTTAAGTACGGTGTGTCGTATACTACACGCCCACCAAGAGAAGGTGAAGTTGAGGGTAAAGACTATTTCTTTTTAACGAAGGAACGGTTTTTAGACTTGGCTGAACTTGATTATTGGTATGAATATGTAGAGTTTAACGGTTGGTTCTATGGAACAAGCCAAGAGCAATTCCATGATACTTGTAACTTGTTCATAATGACTCCATATGGCATAAGTCTAATCCGCAAAGAAGACCGGGCTAACACTACAATATTTTATGTTGATATTTCACATGCAGTTCGTATACAGCGTTTAGGTGAACGAGATATGCCAGGTGATACTACATTGCGGAGAATAGAAGCTGATGAAAAAGATTTCAAAACATTCACAGATTTTGACATAAGAATAACAAACCCAGAATTTTAATATGGAAGACAAGAAATCAATGTTTATAATCGTCGAGGGGATAGACAGATGTGGAAAGAATACTCAACAAGATCTTATTATAGAAAAACTTAAAGACAGAGTATTTCATAAAGTACATTATTCTGCGCTTCCATTTAAAGAGAAAGATAAACTTGTTCTTCACTCATCTAAGATGTATACTCAGATGTTTGAAATGATGTATGCTCTAAAAGACAGATCAATAAATGTTATCTTTAATAGATCACATTTGGGTGAAACTGTTTACTCTCCACTATATCGTGGCTATAGTGGAGACTTTGTTTTTGATATTGAGAAAAAACATCTCCCAGCAGTAAAGGATCAGGTCTATCTTATTACTCTTATCAATGATCCAGTTATTCTTTTAGGTAGAGATGATGGGAAATCATTAAGTACAACTGAGGATGACATAAGAGCAGAATGCGAAGGGTTCATGTTAGCACATCGTACAAGTAAGATTAAGAATAAGTTGTTAATCAACGTAGGTACAATGGGACCTGAGGAAGTGTCAAACATTATTGTGGATTTCTTATTGGAAGAACCTTTAGCTTATAATAATCAACAGAAAACGTTAGATTTAGTATGAGACATTTTAAAGGAAAAACTTTCGCAGAGTCTTATGAGAAAGCATTAGATGCGGTTCTTAACAGTCCTGAGCATGAAAGTGCGCCCCGCAATATGAAAATTAGAGAGATAACTAACGCCTATCTTGAATTTGATCCAAAGTGGCCAATGTATTCGAACGATAGGAGAAGCAGTCAATGTAAATATATCGCTGCTGAACTTCTTTGGTATTTCGCAGGACGAAACGATACAACGTTCATTACGAAGTTTGCTAAATTTTGGGATCATATTAAAAATGACGACAATACAGTAAATAGTGCTTATGGTAATCTTCTGTTTAAAGAATATAATCTTCATGGTACAACCGAATGGGAGTGGGCATTCGATAAATTAACAGAAGATAAAGACACACGACAAGCAGTAATTCATTTCAACAAGCCTGATCATAAGTGGAAAGGTAATAAAGATTTTGTATGTACGCTTTCTGGTACGTTTCAGATAAGAGATAATAAGCTTAACTTCAAAGTGCATATGAGATCAAACGATATGATCTTAGGAACTGCAACTGATGTTGCTTTCTTCTGCTTACTACAACAACAAATGGTTAGCTTATTAAGACCTACATACCCTAATCTTGAACTTGGAAGTTATATTCATGAGGTAGATTCATTGCACATTTACGAAAGACACTTCTCACTTGTAGACGAAATGCTCAAAACAGTATTTGTTGGATGTAAATTTCCAGACTTAGGAAAGGATCTAATAAGCTATAATGGAACCTCACACGTTAAACTAAATCAGATGGTAGAAGAGATTATGACTAATACTAAAATGAAAGTACAGAAAGACGAACTATTAGAATGGATACGAACGCAGATAAATAACTAAAGGGATGGTTAAAGACGCATATAATTATCTATTTCATTGTAGTGAATATAGAACTGCTAATCGGAAGTGGGCTTGTTTTCATATTGATGATCAAAGTCTTTATTGGACTGGGGTAGGTCCCGATAAATACGGTAAGGTAGTAGATGCTCGCATTGCCTACGGAAAAAGTCCAACTGAAGCTTGGGCGGAAATAGAATCTAAAATATGAACAACCTGTTGTCGTTTGATGAATTTATCAATGAAGGCTTATCTGACAAATATCCATCGTTAAAGAAAGTATACTTAGCAACGAAAAGAAGCAGTGGCCAGAAATGGCTGTCGTATAAGGGTTTCGCTGGAGATAAGTTCTTTATTCAAGTCACAGAGCACAACATCGATAAATTAGACATCGATAAAAGCTTCCCAGTTCTAAACTATCATGGTGATATTACAAAGGAACTCTTAAAGAGCGGAAAGATATTAGCTGAGAATATTTATAATCACCCAGACGAAATAAGTAAGTCAGGCTCTAAAGTAGAATTTCATAAGCTTGTAGGTGAGGATGAAAATATTCCTAAAACAGTATTCAATGTAGAAGAAGCCAAAAAGATGAAATTTCCAATCATCGGCAAGCCTAAAGGTGGCCACAGTGGCATTGGCATTCAAGTATTCGAAGACATTACGGAATTAGAAGATATTGACGGGAGTAAGTTTGACACCTTCTCTGTATTTGTAGATAAAGTAGAAGAACATAGGTTTATAGCTTTTAAAGGAAAGGCAATATTTTGGATGGAGCGTACACCTTATAATGACAAAGCTAAGAGTGGTTCTGGGGAAGCAGATGAAGAAATGGAATTTGAATATAAGCGGATGGATGTTGCAAAACTACCTGAAGATTATAAGAAGGTTTTAGAAAAATTCTGTAAGATTTATAAAGACTTACCTTACATCTGTTTCGATATAATGAAAAGTAAAGACGGTAAAGTGTATGTGATAGAATCTAATGCAATGCCAGGTGTTCCGTTTGACAGCACGGTCAAAATATACGAGAATATTTACGAAGATTTTTACAAAGAGAAAGTAGATGAAAAGTCTCAAGTGATGCTAGATAAGTACGCAGCAGATTTAATTGAAAGAACGACTAAAAAAGACAAGAAGAGGTTTAGTTAAGCTGTTTCTTTGTTATAATATAAGTATCACTTTTAAACTATGTTTAATGAATATTTCTTCACTTGAAGATTTTTACATAACTTCTGACACCTTTTTTGGTAGACGGCAGATCTTAGAAATTGCTAATCGCTCTAAGTTTTCCACATTAATAGACATGGAAAATGCATTAGTAAAGAATTGGAACGAGTCAGTACAAAAGGATGATGTAGTATTTCATCTTGGTAACTTTGCATGGGACCCTTTAACTGCACGTAAAATTCTCCGCAGGCTGAACGGTAATATTATTTTTATGCTTGGTCACTGTGATGACGCTATCGTTGAAGTTATAAACGAGTTTAAACATATAGATTTAATTGAAGATCAAATCGTAAAAATAGATAGACATGACCTAATATTATGCCATTACCCACTTGAAGTTTGGCCTGGAAAAGAGTCGGGTACTATTCACATTCACGGTCATACTGTTTATTCTCATAAGACAGATTTAAGAGTTCAAAAGAGAATAAACATTTGTACAGATTTCTGGGGCTATTCTCCAGTGAAAATTTCAACATTAAAAGATATAATATATGACGCAACGTAAACGAACCTACAGAGAAATAGCAGCCGAATTTAAAAGAACCAACTCAGAAAAATCTTTTACAGAACTATATTATAAGATGTACCCTGGGATGCTTAGGTATGTGACTAAAATTGTAAAGGATGGAGATTTAGCTCAAGATTTAGTTTCTGAAATATTTGCCAAGGTACATTGTAAAATTCATACTTACGATCCAGCATGGGAAATTACAACGTGGGCATATCGTATTGCATATAATCAATGTATGGGTCATTTTAGAGCCAAGAAAAAACAACCGGTTACTCTTAGTTTCTTAGGTGCTAATAATGAAGATGAAGATTCTTCACTCATGGAAATTCTGCTACTCAAAGAAGATGATACTATGGCATTGAATGATCATATAGCAGAAGACGAATTAATTAAACAACAATTCAATTTTACAAAAGATGCAATTAACGCACTTCCACCAATGTATAAACCTTACATGGTAGAGTGTTTCTTTAATGGAAAATCATATCTTGAAATTGCGGAGATGATGAAGAAATATGAAAAAGGTGTAAGCGTCCAGACAGTTAAAAATCGAATCTTTCGAGGCAGGAAGATATTGAAAGGTCAAATGAAAAGCTTTGAAACAGCAGTCTAATGTATATACTTAATGCATATCAAGAATACCGAACTTGGAAGAAAGTTCGTACTATAGCTAACGAACAGGTTGCTCACCTTAAAGCAAATGGTTTCCGGGTTGATTGGGTAGGCAGAATTTATACTGTTATTAATTTACCTGAAGAAGTAATTACGGCAGCACCTCAAGTCCAGGAAGGATATGTATTAATGAAACTAAGAGATTACGATAAGTTATTTTTGCACCTTGGATTAGCAGCAGATCTTGTTCCAGAAATGGAACGTATTGATGGTAGAGGAGCAGCAGCATTCTTATTAGTGCTTTCACCTGACAGAGATTACTTAACCATCTGGGCATTTATTAAATTTCTACTTAGAATTACTACCTTGGCTTTTATAGTCAGAGTATTATACTTAATCGCTACAGCTAATATTGAATTTATTTCAAGCATATGGTACAAAGCAGTAGATCTTATGATGTAGAAGAAGTTAAAAGGATATTGGGCCAGATTGGATATCTTGAAAAGCAATTGCAAGAAATCCAATCTGGCTGTCCTCATGTTCCAGATGTAGGCTTCAGTAATTCTCATGACGTCAAGTTATGCTGTTCTATCTGTACCCAAGATTTGGGCTATCTTAGTTTAGAAGACGTTCACATATTTTTAAAGAAGTAAATGGCAACAGCAGCATCATTAGCTATAACAGTAAGCATAAAAGGTAAAAGGCATTATAAGATAGGAGATTTAAAACCTCTTCCATCAGTCACGACGGTCTTGGGTGCAATGACAGATAGCTCCGGTCTTGATGCCTGGAGAGAACGTGTAGGTAATGTAGAGGCAGACCGTATAGGTAAATTCTCAGCTAACCGTGGGAGTATAATGCATCAGATGATTGAATATTTCCTAATATCTATGAAGCCCACCAGAGAAGGACGTTTAAAAGATGCACAAAAAAAAATCATCAAGTTCGTCGAACATGAAGGAATGACCGATGAGGAATTTAAAGTAGGTAGAAAGCTATTTTTCAACTTTTATAACGCAAAAACATTTGATCTAATTAAGGATATTGTTTCAATTGAAGAAACTTTATTCTGTCTAAGAGCTGGTGGTTATGCTGGAAGAGTAGACACTATTTACCGTAATCATAGTGGTGGAATAATCATATCAGATTACAAATCTACTAACAAGCCTAAGAAATTAGAATGGATCGATAAGTACTTTCTACAAGCTGCTGCCTACTATATTGCGTACTGGGAAATGACAGGCGTTAAGCCAGCAGATTGCGAAATTTGGTTCAGTGTTGAAAACTCAGATGAACCACAAATCTATAAGATGGGACATGAGCGAATCAAGAAGTTTGGGCATCAATTCCTAGGCATGGTAAAAAAATTCCACGAGCTTAATCCTTAGGGATATATAAACAAATTAGGGACCACTAAAATGTTTATAACCAAGCACATCCAATCTTTTGAACAGTACATCCTATCTGAAGAAGCTAAGCACATCGAAGATATAGAAATTGACGATGAATCTGACAATGAACACGACAAGGAACTTAAAGATGGTGAAGACAAAGATATTGACCACTGTGCTCGTTGTGGTGAAGAAAATGTAGACTGTAGTTGTGAAGATGATGACGCTTGGTCAACACAAACATTTCACAGAGTTCCTAAGGGCGAAGAAGGTTCTATGGAACCCAAGCAAAAATTCAAAAAAGAATAATCATGGACAATAAATATACTGACTACGCAATTTACACTATTGCTGTTTTAGTATTGATAATTTTTTTACAAACTTGTGGTGTTAAATCTACTATGAGAGATACTGAAGATTATCTAATAAGACGAATAGACTCAATTGCAGAAATTCAAAACGAAAGATTAATAATACTTGTTGATATAGTAATTGCTAAAGAGGAGATGGAAGAAATTATTAAATCTACTCCAGCATGGAAAACATTAAGAATAGAAGAAATAAGTGACAAGGAACATATTTCAATTAACGCACTCGAAGAAAAACAAAATTAAAAATGAACGAAAGAAGAAAGATTGTTGAACAAATTCGTCAACAAAGCTACAATGCAAGAGGTAACGCATTAAAAGAAAAAGCAAAAAATAGTTTTGCTAATGCACCAATTGTGGCACATGGTGCCAGTGGTGGAGGTGGAGGTTCTTTATGCAATACTAAAACTAACGGGTTAAGTGTATTTGCTTTTATACCAGGAGAAGTTGGGTCAAATATTATTATGCCTTATGAATACACTCCAGATGATGGAATGGATATATATACATTTACAGTAATTGACGGAATAGTAGAGTCATTTGTATGGTATGATGACGAAGAAAAAGTTTGGATGTGGATATTTGATGTAGGGTTCCCATCCGAGTCATATGCATATTCAGAGACATTAGTAAGTGCAGTTTGGATCCCAGTGGGTGAACTCTTTATTGTCCCAACTGAAAGTATATGTGGAACAGAATTAAGAGATAAATATCCATATTATTGCACCCTATTATCAGACGATGTACCTGGACAGTTATTACCAGTATGGAGTGGTATAGTTGGAGTTGGTGATCCAGGAATATGGACCGGACCAAATGCAACTTTAATATGGAACGGTGAATACTGGCAAATAGAAGACGGAGACTTACTTCCAGGTGGAACAGCAAGTACTTTACCAATAGGCACCTTTAACATTGGTGAAGGCCAAACCTTTACTATAAGCGAAGGATTATGCTAAATGTAGAATAAATAAAACAATATGGCAGACATAATTCCAGGTGTACCAACACCAAATTCAGGAGATCCTAAATGTGTTATCTCTGTATGTGCTAGAATTATAGCACAGGTCGATTGTATTATTTACATTCTCCAAGGAACTACAGCTTGTATTGACATTCAGCTTTTCAATTCTTTAGGTGAACCTTTAGATTTGAATAGTATCACTGAAATGCAAGTTCTTCTTTACAATGATCTCGACTGCCCAATTGCTAATTTTTGGTGGCCCTCAATTCCAACGGGCTGTAAAGGATTTGAAATAGAAATTCTACAGCACACTATAACTGATGGCATTATTGTAGATGAAGGTTTAATAAGAGTTTGTTTAGATTCTTCATGCACAGGAACCAGTCCTGGCAATATTTTTGCAGAGCTTAGAATTGTTGAAGACATTGGAACTACCGGAGAGCCACAAGAAGAAATTTATGGCATAGGATGTCTACAAGTTGCAGTAATCAAAGAATCTAAAATCTTTAACGGTGACTGCAACGATGGCTGTGGTCTATTAACCTAATACATGAAGAACGAAATAGTACATAAGGGGATAATTGGAATCTTTGTCGCATTGTATGCATTAGTTGCAACGATCTCAATGGTTAATTCAGTTGCATTTTTTGACTTAGCTTATAATGACGTTATGTCATGGGTATTAGCGTTTGGGTTTGAATTAGGTGCTGCTGCTTCATTAGCAGCAATTATTATCCTCGATAGAACGAACAAGAAGTTAGTTTGGGCCATGTTCCTGCTTCTAACGGGATTTCAAATGATGGCTAATGGTTATCATGCTTATGTAAATCTAGAGGATTTTAAAGGCTGGATTGAGTTATTTGGTCTAACGGGAGAAGATGTAATTGTTCAGAAGAGAATATTATCTGGGGTAAGTGGAGCAATACTTCCACTAGTATCACTTGGGTTTATAAAATCATTAGTTGATTATATTAGGCCTGATGTCGAACAAGCTGCAAATAGTACATTAGCACCAAATCTTAAAATGGTACCTGAAGATGATGCTGATGAAGAATTAGAAGAAAAAATATTAGAAGAAGTACAAGACTACACCAGCACGAAGCAGAACGTGCCTAAACAAACTGCACAGAAGCCGACTACGCAAATGCACAGTCAACAACCTTCACAGACAGAAAAAAAGAGAATAACTCCTTTACAAGGTCAAGGCCAACTAACACTCGAAAAGAATGTTAAAGTCGCACCTGCTCAAAATGTAAGCGTACCAGCGTACAAACCATAAGGATGTAATTCTAAAGATCTCTACCTAGTGATGGAAATAAGTTAAACCGAATGTTTAAAAAAATTATTTTCATATGTCAAGTAAATTTCACACAGATTCAATCTACAAAGAGAAGAGAAGACCAAAAACTCCAATAAAGTTTAAAATACAACTTAATGATGAGCAGAAAGCAGCAAAGGAAATCGCGCTTAATCATACACTAACAGTATTGGCTGGCAAAGCAGGAAGTGGTAAAACACTATTAGCTTGCCAGATTGCATTAGACGGATTGTTCAACAAAAGATTTGAAAAGATTATCATTACCAGACCTACGGTTTCTAAAGAAGAGATTGGATTCTTACCTGGGGACCTTAAAGATAAAATGGATCCTTGGGTTCAACCGATCTATCAAAATATGTACATTCTTTATGGGAAAGAGAAAATTGATAAGTACATTGAAAACGACCTAATTGAAATTGTACCCCTTAGTTTTATGAGGGGGCGAACTTTTCTAGATGCATGTTTAGTTTGGGGTGAAAGTATTTTAACTGCTACTGGGTATATTAAAGTTGAAGATATTTTATCTGATGCATTAGCTGGAACATTCCATGAGGTTCTATCTTATAATATTAAAACCGATTCCACAGAATATAAGTTATTAGACACAATATCTCCGACTAACATCGAATCATATATTGAAGTAGAATTAGAAGATGGTACAATAGCAAAAACATCAGAACATCATGTATTCTATACTAGCCGTGGTTTGATAGAGGCAAAAGACCTATGCATAGATGATATGATACTTTCATTATAGGTGACGATAGACTTATAATGATATATACTATATGAAAGAATTTTATGTATATGTCTATCTTAATCCACGAGTTAAAAAATCATATACAATAAGTAAATTCACATCAGAGTACGAACCATTTTATGTAGGTAAGGGTAAAAACAATAGACTTTATGATCACTTAAGGCCAAATATGCTAAAGATTTCTAATCATAGATACAATTTGCTTAGTTCAATTATTGATGATATAGGCATAGATGCATATAAAAAGAATTTCATCGTTAAGATAGATGATAAGTTGTCTAATAATACAGCACTAAGCTTAGAGGGTTTGATAATGAAAGAAATTGGTACGTATTATGATATTCATCCAGATATTAAGCCAGGCCCACTTCTAAATTTCACATTAGCTGGAGTAGAAAATCCAATATTATATGGTGCAAACAATGCAATGTACAACAAATCAATAGTTGATATATGGAAAAGTAAGCACAATATAGAGACAGTGAAAAAATTAGAAGAAGATTATTCATTAAAACAATCAAATTCTGGTACTATTAGATGGCAAGATATTAAAGCAGATGATTTAAAATATGAAGAAATTTGCAAAAATATAAATGCCGGAGTACATAGGTATTGGGATTCGTTATCTGTTGAAGATAGAATTTTGGTCTCTAATACAAGGTCAGCTAACTTTAAGACATTTTATAAAAAGTATGGGACTATTGAAAATTATTACATTGAAACTTATGGGTTAGTGGAAGGTGTAAGACTAGAAGAAGAAAGGAGAAAAAACATAAGCAAAGGACTTATTAGTTTTTGGGATACTGTAGACGATGAATTCAAAAGAGTACATTCTTTAAAAACATCATTAGGGCTTCGCAAGTTTTTAAAGAAGCATGGTTCAGTTAATGAGTACCTGCTTGATAAGTTAGGACCGGAGAAATTCAAAGAAAGGCAAGATAGCATGAAGCATAACCAATCTGTTTCGGGTAAACGAAGGTGGGCACATATGTCAATTGCTGAAAGAGAAAGCTTAAAGCAAAAGAAACGTGATACATATAAGAAATTTATAGAGTCTATGTCAACAATAGAATATCAACAATACAAAGCTAAACACTCAGGAGAAAATAACCCAATGTATAATATGGGCAAATTAGTGAGTGGAAGTAAAAATGGAAGAGCTACACAGTGGATTGCACATCTTCCCAATGGTGATAGATATTATTGTGATGGGACGTTTAAAGCGTTCTGTAGAACTGTATTAAGAAAATACAAGCCACACCCTCATAGAAAGTATATGGATGAAATATTAAAATACGACACTCCAGTTTTTGGTTGGTATTTTAAAAGAGTAGATAGAGATTTTGATTATCTCGCAGAAAAATACATAAAATATGAAAAGTAAAAAGATTAAAAGTATTAGAATAATTCACGCCCCAACTATAAAATATTCTGTCAATGTACAGGATAATCATAACTATTTTTCGACCGGGGATATATTATCTAAAAACTGTATCATTGTAGATGAAGCTCAGAACGTAACAGCAGAACAGATGGAAATGATCGTAACTCGTATTGGACTTAGAAGTAAAATGATTGTATGTGGTGACGATGGTCAAGTAGATCTAAGAAGAAGCGGAGATTCTGGATTTAGATTTCTCTACAATGCTGCTAATAAGATTAAAAGCCTTGCAGCTGTATCTTTACTTCAAAACCACAGAGATCCGATTGTAGATGATCTTATTGATTTATATGAGGCAGAAGAGCAAAACAAAAAGAAGTAATGCAATTTACAAAGGAACAAATAGAAGCAGCTGTAAAAGCTAAAGGTTATGAGTGGTTTAGAAACGGAGACTATAATCTTAATATTGTTGGTGTTAGGAATAGTTGTACAGATGATAAAGTAACCAACAAATTTGATGATTGGGTTACAGTTTCATATAAAGAGAACGGAAACTGGAAATACAACGAGTTCGTAGCTACGACAGATCCTGGAAAACATTGGGCTGAGAATCTGTTGAACTCTGATGGAGTTGCAGTTTTAGTACCAGGTCAATACAGAAGCTCATATAGAATAGGCTTACACCAAGGTAAGTACGAAGCTCTCAAGCAAGTAAAAGCTGTAAAAGTTTATCGTGATGATAATTTAGATCTTACGTACGATGAATATGTAAGTAGCATCCAAGAAGGTATTTTTGGAATAAACATTCACCGTGCTAGTCAATGGGGAACATCAATACAAATTGATAAATGGAGTGCAGGATGTAATGTCATAGCATCTAATACAGATTTTGCTAACTTTATGAAACTATGTAATGCTTCAAGATTCATTTGGGGTAACAGTTTTACTTACACATTAATCGAAAGCTCAGATATTATTTAATGAAACACGTTCAGTCATATACAGAGTTTATTAACGAAGGGTTTTATAAGAGACCAGGTAAATCATACCATGGTCGCAAAATTGCAGTCTTTGATCTTGACGATACTATTGTTGTGTCAAAGGCAAAGATTAAAGTTTGCGACCATGATACTGGCGATTGTTTTGAACTAACTCCAGAGGAATATAATGAATACGAAAAGGCACCTAGCCATAAGTTAGACTTCAGTCAGTTTAAAGATTTAGAAATCATGAAAGCTGGAAAGCTTATTGATTACTATTTGAAAATACTAAAGACAGCTTACAAATCTAAAGTAGCAGTAGGCATAGTAACAGCACGCGATGATAAGGAGATGATATTTCGTTGGCTAAGTGAACATCTTGGGATATACATTGACAAATCACTAATTTTTGCAGTCAATGACCCAGTTCATGGTTATCGTGGTAGTATTGCAGATCGTAAGAAACTTGCATTTGAAGAAATAATTGACATGGGTTATACTGATATTCAATTTTACGATGATGACCGTGCTAATCTAAAGCTGGTTAAGAGTTTAGAGAAAGAACATCCTGGTGTAGAAATTATGGCAGTAAGAGCAAATAAGAGAATATCTATAGCATAAAAATCTCATATCTCTTGTAAAGTTCAACAGTTTGTCATTTTATAGTTGTATTAGTATATGTGTCACAAACTATGACATCAATATGACACCATGACAATGTGCCATGACATTTAGTGGTAAAATCATATAATTTTATGAATTACTACGTATTTGACAGTTTGGTACGGTTTTGATAAGTATTGTATATAATTGGAAATAGTTCCAGTTATAGCACAATAAAAAATTCAAAGTTATGTACAGCAAATTCAATACATTTTTCCCGAACATTGCATCGGTAGATCAAATCTTCGAAAGCTTTAATGAGATGTTCGATGAAGCAAAGACAACATTAGAAGGTAAAAATTGGTATGAAGTTAAATCTTCATTCACAAAGGCACCATTCGACTATGACATCGTTACAGATGAACTTTTTCATCTTCTTACAGTTTCAGTTCCTGGCTTAACTAAAGAAGCAGTTGTGGTTACAGTCGCCGATGGTAAGCTTAATGTTAAAATTGAAGCTGGAGAATCTCTTTGGACAAGATCATCAGATCGTAAATTTAGTCTACCTGAAGATGCTTCACTTGAAGGTATCGTGGCAGATGTAAAAGACGGACTTCTAACTGTTAAGATTTTAAGAGTTGCAAAAGAAGTTAAAGAAATTAAAGTTCTGTGAAACTGTCTTAACATAATACCATATAACTCATAAATAAACAAAAGTATCATGGAAGAAGTAGGACAACTAAACCAATCACAAGCGGTTAATGTATTAATTCAAGCAGTACGAATTGCACAGGCTAAAGGCGCATTTACATTAGATGACGCAGAAATGGTAAACAAAGCTATTAAAGTATTTGTTCCAGCTGGAGATCCAGCATTAAATGAAGAAGCCAATGCTGAAGTACCTCAGGCAACTACCTCAGTTAGTAAAACTGAAACAGTTGAGCCAGTTCTTGAAAAAGTAACTGCCGATATTGCAGGAAACTAAGAATTGTTAGTTTTGATTATGTTAAACGAGGAGCTTATTATGAGTTCCTCGTTTTTCAGTTGATAGATAAACAAATGGAAAACTTTGCAGTAATAATACCAACAAGAGGTGATAGACCGAAATTCTTAGCACAATCCAAAAAGCTTATCGGTAGACAAACACTCCAACCAAAAGAAGTAATTTGGATGGATTATGTACCTGAAAGTCAACATAAAGATATTTCTCAGCGTTATAAAAGAGGCGTAGAAAAAGCAACTGCTAAAAGATATGAGTTTGTTGTTTTTATGGAGGATGACGATTGGTACCATCCACAATATTTAGAATGGCTTATTGAGTCGTGGAAAGCTAAGAAAAAACCAGATTTTTTTGGTGTCGGTGAAACTTATTACTATCATCATAAGATTGATGGGCTACAGCATATGAAGCACCAAGGTAGAACCAGTATGTTCTGTACACTTGCTAAATTACCTTGGAAGATATCATGGCCCAAAGACTTTAACCCATTCTTAGATATGCACATATCTAAGAATGCAAATGTAGTAACGATAATGTTTCCTATAGCACAAGCTTATGCTATAGGCATTAAGCATGGCATTGGTAAAACTGGTGGTAGTGGACATAACGCCTCGAATAACTATAAGCTTGGTGGTAATAGAGCATGGTTCTATAATCAAGTTACAGCAGATAGAAATTTTTATGATTCTATGCTAGATGATATGAAAGAACCAGCATCTAATACATTTAGCCCTGGAGTTAAGATTAAAAACAACAATATCCCTAAGATAAATTCAAGATCAAGGAGGAAGATAATAACTACAAACTCACCACATCCACAATTATCTAAGAGATTATTTAAAGCTAAGCCAATTCGTAGATAATAATGAAGCGTAGAAGTATAAAGGCAGTATCTGTATCGAATGCCCAAAGAGTTAGAGTCAACTCAACTCATCGTATTATTCCTATAAACACGCGTAACATTAATCTTCAATCTGTTCGTATTCCAAAGCCATATATTCCTATTGTAGTTGAAACGATATCTGCACTTATAGATTTTAAAAGTATACCTGGAACATCAAAGATAGCCTTTATGTTTTTAACACTTGAAAGTTTACATCAGGGCGCTAGATGGCATAAATTTCTATCTGATGGTAAAGACAAATGTACTGTGTATTCTCATCCAAAATATCCTGAATATGTAAAACAGCAGTTCTTAACAGATAGTATTATACCCAATTTAGCCCAAACTAAATGGGCTGGACTTGGTTTAGTAAAAGCCACTAATAACCTATTGCTTGAAGCATTGAAAGACCCTGCTAATAAATATTTCATGCTTCTTTCTGAGAAATGTATGCCGCTGTATGATTTTGATTATATTTACGACAAAATTACACAGAAGAAGAAATCTTGGGTATTTCATTATAAGTGGAATAACATACAGCAAAATGTTAATCGTTATAACTCCTTAATGCAAGTAAAGACTAAATTCAAAGATCCTTTGAATTTTACCATTGGTGAGTTCTATAAACAATCTCAATGGATGCTTCTTAATCGTTCCCACGCTGAACTTATAGCTAGGAATATGACATTGACAAATCAATTCTATAAAACGTCTGCACCAGATGAACATTTTTACATTAACATACTTAAGAATAAAGTACCGATGTTCCATACAGAAAATATTAACCACCCAATAACATTTGTCAATTGGACAGATAGCAATGTAGGTAATCATCCGGTAGAATATCAATCAGTTCACTTAAAAGATATAAAGAATGCGAACGCGGCTGATTACTTTAAACAGCCAGTCTCGAATCAGCATAAAGAATCTCATCTTTTTATGAGAAAAGTACCACACACAGCAACAATACGAGACTAATGAGAAAGTTAGGATTTATACATATTACTAAAACTGCTGGTACAAGCATAGAAGATATTGCAAACGCTGCTGGTATAAAATGGGGAAGATTTGATCCTACATATGGACCTTGGCATCAATTGCCAAGTCGTAAAGATCAAAATATCTTTAAGAATAAAGACTGGTTTATGGTTGTAAGAAATCCGTATAGTAGAATCATATCAGAATTTCATTGTAAGTGGGGCGGAGTTGGGAAAGACGTAAATCAATACAATATAACTTCATTCAATCAGTATATAGAGAATGCTATTAAGACCAGGGCAAATCACCCAAGAGGAGATCATTACACACGCCAGCATTTATATGTAAACGCAGTACCTGGACTAAATGTATTAAAATTTGAAAACCTAGCTGTAGAGTTCAAAGACCTAATGCTTAAATACGACATTAAGCTATCTTTAAATAAGAAGAATAATTCATCAGCTTCTCATAAGAGATTCACAGTGACAGACTTAGGCAGAGAGTCAATAGCCTTAATCAACAGAATATATGCAGTTGACTTTAAAGAATTTAATTATAGGATGTTATGATAATTAGCGAGAAATATAAATTTATAATCTTGTCAGTTCCAAAAACTGGGAGTACAGCTATGCAGCACATGTTTAAAGTGGCATTAGATGATGAAGTACGGTGCGTCTACAGGAATAATACTAGTGGAGTTAAGCTAAGGAAGCATATTACCGCAACAGAATTAAAAGCTAAAGTTGATAATTATGATTCTTATAAGAAAATTGCAGTGGTAAGAAATCCATGGGACTATGTAGTATCTTGGTATGCATATACTAGGAGATTACCAAAAGAACATCCTAGATCAAGTGTGGATAAAGATTTCAATGAGTTTGTTAAAACTATGAAGCATGTTTGGTTTAACTATCCAGAGCCTTCTAGGAGGAAAACTTGGAATATAACTCAAATGTCATTTATAAGTAATAATGCTAATAAGATTTTAGTAGATGCAGTTATTAGATTCGAAGATTTGCGCAAAGACGGCATATCAAAGACAATGAATAAACTTCTTAATATTGATTTAGGAGAAGACGTAATTAAGAATGATTCTCAGCGCTCAGAAGATTACAGAGATTACTATAATCAGGAAGCCATAGAAATAGTAAGAAAAGCAATGTCAATAGATATTACAACATTTGATTATGAATACTAATAAGAATTTGAAAATATGGGCATACGCTATATGTTGGAATGAGGCTAAGATGCTTCCATATTACTTAAAGCATTATTCGCAATTTTGTGAAAAGATTATCATTTATGACAATGGTTCTAACGACGGTTCTCAGCAAATTATAAGAAATCATCCTAAAGCTGAATTAAGAACTTATGACACCGGTGGAAAAATCAAAGATGAAGTTTATCTGCAGATTAAGAATAACTGTTGGAAAGAATCGAGGGGAACGGCAGACTGGGTAATTGTAGGCGATATTGATGAAATAGTTTATCATCCAGATCTACCAAAGTTTTTAGATACTGCTGGGAATGTTAATTCTATTTTCACTCCAGGTGGCATAAACATGGTCGCAGATAAATTTCCAACTACTACAGGTCAAATTTATGAAGAGGTTAAGATTGGTACTCTTCATCCCGGAAGCTGTAAGCCAATGATATTTGATCCGAATCGTATTATTGAAATTGCATTTGATCCTGGATGTCACAGTGCATCTAAAAAACAAATCACTGGCAAGATGTGGCATTGGAAGCATAATTATACAACCGTACATCAGTCTCCCATTAAGGTGCTTCACTTTAAGTTTATGGGACCTGAATATATAGTTAGTAGATACCGACAGTTAGGTGAAAGATTGAGCGAATCGAATAAGAAGAGGGGTTGGGGATTTCATTATTTAAAGGGCAAACAGCAAATCATAGCAGAATATAATGCGATTAAGAATAATGCACAAAAAATAACATAGATGAAAGATATTATCCCATATGTAATATTAAATCCAAATATGAAAAGACCATTTAGAGTGGCTTTACCTCCTGTAGATTTTTGGAGTACTAAAATAAGAAGAAGAGAACATTTTCAGTTTTTAAAAATCAACCATGGTTTTTTTGGACATGTTGCAGAAATTTCGACTGATAGTAATTTTCCACAGACACCTGAGGATCTCGCATCTAAAATGTATGATGGTAGAGGACACTACCATACTAAGGTTGATAAGTCTACATATACGCACGCGGTATGTTCATTGTGGCACACTATTAGAACTAAAAAACCAAATATACACTTAGGAGTTAGCGATTCTAATGGCTTTGCTTGGTTACAGCATGGAGACACAAAGCATGGGAAGTCCCCTGATCATAGTGCACTTGTAAACCTTACTACTGGTACTACAATTAACTACATACACGGTGGTATTTTTAGGCACTATGCAGTAACAGATGAAATGGAAATTCTTTTTAAAGAATTAAACACAGAAGATGTAAATTTAATAGTCGTAGGTCCTGCATATTGTAAAGATTATATAAGTAAGCTAGTTAATTTCACACACGTGCCTATACCAACTACAAATGCGTTAAATGAATTAGATTTTATACTAAAACTAATAGAATCTAAATTTGATAAGAATAAACACAATGTAATTATTGGATCTTGTGCGTTAGTTGCTTATCCATTATGCGAAAGATTAATAAAAAACAATAAGCTAAATTCAACTTTCATTGATGTTGGAAGAGCATTAGATTATTACATACGAAAACAACTAAAGCAGCCATGGCTGAAGGGTCATACGGTTCATAAGTGGGCACCAGTTGTTCGTAAGATAAGAAATTCTAAAAATCAAAAGACGGTAAACCGCAATAGCATCTAGCATGAAAGTATTTCAGATCGGCTTTAATGAGTGTGCAACTAAATCATTATATCATTTCTTTTTACAGGATGGACATAAATCTGTACATCATGGTGAATGGAACATTATATTTCAGAAGAATCATCTAAATTATTATGTGATGATCATGATGATATTGTGTTTGGTCAGACTTAACATATCTACAGCGGCATTTTGAAACTTTTCCATACAATACCGAATGCTAAGTTTATCTATAATAAGAGACCGCTAGACGATTGGCTTTGGAGTAGACATTCACATTACGCTAACCTAAAGCAAAGGAGAGACAGATGAATAGATTTAAGCTAAATGAAAGAAATATATACTTAGAATGATAGTAGCGAAACTACAATATACGAACACAGACTGCTTGAATATTTTTCAAGTATTCATTCCAAACGATTGCTCACATTTGATATTGAGATAATGAAAAATAAAGAGATTGTGGATTTCTTGCCTGAGCTTAAGTTTACTAATTTTAAATTTCCACATAAACATAATACAGATTATAAGAAATGATTTCAAGCAAAGCAAAAATTGGAAAGAATGTAGAGATTGGCGAATACGCTATAATTGAAGAAGGTGTAGAGATTGGGGACAACACAGTAATAAAAAATTACGTAGAACTTAGAAAAGATACAATAATAGGTAAAGATTGCTATATTGATTCTAGAGTTTCTACTTCAGGTTCATGTATTATTGGAGATGGTGTGACTTTAAGATACGCTGTAATTATAGCACGTGGTTGTAAAATTGGAGATGGGAGTTATGTATGTCCAAGAGTTATGACTAATAATTTAGATGCTGGAAAAACTCAAATTGGCGGGGCAACAATAGGTAAGAATTGTTTTATAGGTACGAACACAGTTCTACAGCACGGAATTACACTAGGAGATAACGTAGTAACTGGAGCTATGTCATTGATAATGCGGGATATTCCATCTAATGAAGTTTGGCTAGGTTCTCCAGCAAAATTTTACAAAGCTACTAGGTGATGTTATCAATTTTAAAGAATGCTACACCTGGATCAACTACATATTATACTGGCAATAATCCTGAGCACTGCGCTCACCTAAAAGATTGCACTCTTATATGCAATATTGATTTCTGTTTAGATCTTCCTGGAGTGAAGACATTAAACGTTCAAGATCCACAGTTAGAGTTTTATAAACTCTCTTCTAACTATAAAGAAGAGTATTTAGATTTTAACTGTATGAAATTTATAGATGGTTCTTGGATCCACATAGACGCAAAGATATCATCAACTACTACAATTATGCCAGGATGTACAATTGGGAACGTGGAGATAGGTCCGTCATGTGTTATTCATCCAGGATGTGTAATATATTCAAAGACAAGTATAGGAAGTGGTACTTGTATAGAAGCAAATTCTGTAATTGGTGCTGCTGGTATGATGTGGGTATGGGACGGGGCAGAACGAGTATTTCTTGAGCAGCTTGGTACAACATCAATTGGCAATGACTGTAGGATTGGTTCTAATGTTACGATAGTGAGGGGTTCTGCTAACGAAGAAAGTAAACTTGGTAATAATGTATGTATGGCTCATGGTACTAAGACTGGGCATGGATGTAATATAGCTGACTATAATCATTTTGCAAACAACGTAAGCTTGGGTGGAAGCGTATGGACTTCCACTGGCTCATTTTTCGGTTGTGGTTCAACAATTTCTCCAAGATGTATCATTAGCGCAGAGATAATCTTAGGTGCTGGTGCTTGTTTAATTAATGATGTACATGAAAGTGGAGTTTACGTAGGGACACCAGCCAAAAAGATAAAAGAAATAGGAACTAGCCATTCTGGAGTTCCATATATAACTAAATTGCATGGCACACGGAGTATATAAAGTAACTGAGGAGTTTGAAGAAGAATTAGCAAAATATGCTGGTTCTAAATACGCTGTTACTATTGATAATCTGAGTAATGGTCTATTCTTAGCACTAATGTATGAAAAAGTTAAAGGGATGGAAATTACAATACCCAGTAGAACTTATCCATCGGTACCCTGTGAAATTATCCATGCCGGAGCTAAAGTTAAATTTGAACCAGTGGAAGGAACTACACTCACCGGTGCTTATCAATTAAAGCCTACTAATGTATGGGATTCTGCATTAGCATTTACAAGTAATATGTATTTATCTGGTACTCATATGTGTGTATCTTTTACTGGTCCGTATAAACACTTTAAACTCTCTAAAGGAGGTGCAATTCTTACTGATAATGAAGATGCATACAATTGGTTTAAAAGAGCAAGATATTCTGGTCGTAGAGAATGTTCATACCTTGAAGAAGACTTAGATATGTTAGGCTGGAACTTTTATATGATGCCTGAACTTGCAGCTAGGGGACTTCTACTAATGAGTCAATTTTACAAAGGGGGTAAACCAGTACACAATAAAGACTTAGAATTGCCATATCCAGATTTAAGTAAATTTGAAGTTTATACTAAAGCAAACAGATGATAATCGGCATTGGACTTCCTAGAACAGGGACACGTTCATTGTCACGGGCATTAGATATTTTGGGTTTTACTGGAAGTCATCATTGTGAACTTATAGGTACTACTAAAGAGGGAGGTATTGAAGATTCGTACAGAATTGATAATAGCTTCTATCATGACATAGCAACTCATCGGCCAATCAATTCTTATATTTTAACCCACCGACCAGCAGAAGAATGGCGTAGTAGCATATTCAAGTTTAATACTTATGAAGGAATAGATATTGAGCATTATACAAAGTTATGCAAAGAGGAATTTTTTAATTCTACTACTGAGCTTCTTATTTTCAATATTATTGAAGGCTGGGAACCTCTCTGTAAATTTTTAAATGTACCAATCCCAAATGTTGACTTTCCAAGTGTTAAATAAAACTAATTAGCATCATACAAGTATAACTGTTATGAATATTCAAGGTAAAGTCTGGGGACTAACTCAGCATCTATTTGCACATAACGATGTAAGCATTCATCGTGTAGAAATTAAAGCTGGTGGCTTTTGTTCTAAGCATAAGCATGAACATAAGTGGAACGCATTCTTTATAGAATCAGGAGAACTTGAAGTTGCTGTATGGAAAAATGATTATGATCTTACCGATAAGACCTTACTTAAAGCTGGTGAAATTACAAAGGTACCACCTGGAGAATTTCATAAGTTCCACAACACATCTACTAATACTTGTATTGCATACGAAATCTATTGGAGCCAATTAGATGAAGGTGACATAGTAAGGGTAGACGTTGGTGGAACATCAGAACAATAATGACATCTGTTAGTCACAGACGTCACATTCTAAAGACTCTAACTTGGAGGTTGGTTGGTACCATAGATACAGTTCTTTTAGCCTGGCTAATAAGCGGTGATCCTATGATAGGATTAAGCATCGGTGGCGTAGAGATAATAACTAAAATTATATTGTACTACTTACATGAAAGAGTTTGGTATGGTTCTAAGTACGGAGTAATCAAAGAATCTTCTAAAGACAGTAAACTATCTTAACATTTCAAGTATAACTAGTATGAATGAGCAACACTTAGATTATAACAAGACAACAGGAGTATCCTGTGAGAGCTGTAAAAACGAAACCTTTAGAGGTGTTGTATTTTTAAGAAAGCTTAGCAGATTCGTTTCACCAGATGGCCAAGATCATGTGGTTCCTATGGAGTCAATGGAATGTGCCAAATGTGGACATATAAACGCTGACTTTAATCCTAACCCAATAGTTTCTTCTCCAAAGGAGGATGTAAGCATTGAAGATAAGCAAGAATCGGCAGACTCTTAAACACGCGGACTATTTTTAACATAATAAATAAACAATAACTAATCAGAATACAAATGAGTGAAGAAACAGAAGCAACATTAGAAGTTGTAACAGATGAAGCTAAGGTAGTAAAAGAAAATTTACCACTTAAGAGTTCAACATTAGCATTGCACAAAGCACTGCTTGATAGAAATGAGGAACTTGTGCACGATATGCAAGCTCGCGAATACCCAGTTGAATTTAAGACCAAGAAGATTTTCGATAAACTTTTTAAATCTTTGGAAAAGAAAGCACCTTGGGGACACCGTACAGCAGCTGGTTTAATTATGCTATACCACAACTTAAGAGAAGAAAAACCAAAAACTTTCAAGAAAGATTGGGATGGAATTATCGCTTTAAGATCTGCTAACGTTAGTATTTTATGGCAAATGATGATTGCAATGACAGGTGAAGGGTTTCACGAAGCTCGTGATTTTGTTGAATTAATGGCAACTATCGGAGAACCTATTAGTTCTGCAGTTGGTAGAGTTCATACTGATAATCAAGAGCTTAAAGATAATCACACTGAATTATCTGAACTTGATGGACTTATTGATGCAAGAGCATGGGAAGATGATATAGAAATTGAAAGAGAAGATCATACTAATGCAAGCCCTGACGAAATCGACCCAATTATAGAATGAGTTTCAATAAGCGATCAATCTCAGACGAAAAAGTTTTAGAAGTATATCGTGAATCTGGCGTCGACGGAGTTTGGAAATTATATTCAAGCAAAGTCGACGCTTTTCTTCTGTCTGGCAAGTTGGCTAAGAAATGTTATCAAGATATCGAAGCAGGATCATATGCAACTTTAGAAGAAACACTTAATAGCTGGGATATATAATCAAATCAATATAGAATATGAACGAACTAAAGGGGGTTGATGATTTCATTAACGAAAGACATGTAGTACTACTAGAAAAAATGGATGTTTCTCCAGATCTTGCAAAGGTCAGGACTAAAGAAGAATTCATTAAAGCATGTAAGGGTACTATAAAAAATTACGATGAATTCGTTTTTGAAAATGCAAAGGCATATTTAGTAGAAGAAGGATTGATGGCTCAGATCGATACACTAGTTAAAGATACCAAAGATATCGAAGAGTTTGTTAAGAAATTCTTCAAAGAATACGGAGATAAGATTAAGAAGAACACTAAGTCGGAAGAATGGGTTCGCGGACTATACGATAGTACAATTAAACTCAGAGAATCTTTAAACGAAGCCAAGTGGTCAAATATTATGAATGGTGTACGAAAAGCACCTCAACCACCCTTCAGTGTCGTTGCAATACATAATGGCAAAGTAGTAGGTCAGACTAATGGCATTAAGATTGCAGATGCAATCCCTGCACATTACGAAGACTTAAAGAAAAAATACCCCGGTGCTAAGATTAGCATAGAGAATGGTGAAGGTCTTTCTGTGTTCAATGAATCTGCAGACATGCTTCCTTCTTGGGAAGTTTTAATCGGATTAGCAACTGCTATGGGAGCTATTGATTTAGCACAAGCAATAAAGGACGGAGAGGGTAGTATCATTAAAGACCTAGTTAAACTTGTATCAGCTGATGTAGTTAAGAAAATGAAGCGAGCTGGTAATGATGTAAAAGATATCATTAATATTCTAAAGGGTGATCCTAAGATTAAGAAAGCAATTAAAGATGCAGATGCACAAATTTCAGAATCTTTAAGTGAAGCTAAGGCATTCGGTGCTAAGGATATACTTAAAGCGTTTAAGAACACTAAAGATTGGGGAGATGCTGCAGAGCAATCTTATATGAAAGGTGGTAATTTAGTTTATGTTGACACTTGGTTCTACGGACAAGATAAAGCTATGAAAGACTTAAAGACTTCATGGGAACCTGGAGGAGACAACTATAAGTATTGGAACGAAAAGCATGGAGTAACATTTAAAATAGTTGATACGTTTTCTGAAATTAAAGCATCAGGAAGACATAAGAAATTAACATCTGATGGAATCGTTGGAGTTGTTTTAGAAGTTACACCTGGTAAAGTTTCTGAATCCATTAATGAAGCTAAGAAAGACATGGTTAACCAGAAATTCTGGATTGCCAAAGGTAAAGTACAAGCTGGACTTGGTCAGATTAAGAAAGGTGAAATATTCAAATCTACTGGAGAAGCAATAAGACGTAAATTTGACGGTGTAACTGAAGACGTTTTATCTTACGAAAATTACTTCAGCCTTAATGAAGGTAAAGATATACTTTTGGATTTTGCGAATACAGAAATACAAAAACATAAGAATGGTAAAGCTTTTGTTGATGCTACAGTAGAAGCAGGCTTTACGATCGAAGACACTGAACCTATCTTGGGAGATTAACATTAGGAGATGAAGTAGGGCCGAATGCAAAATGAGCTAAGAAAATTAAAGCAAATTAATAATTTAATCTATAACACAGAATCGTATGATCGAAGGTATACAAGAAAAAGCAGATGCAATAAATGCATTTGGAAGAGCAGCTAAACTAAGAAATTTAGATGAACTAGTAAGTATGTTTATTAATAACAGAGAATTTCAGGATAGTATATACCTTGAAGCATTTAGAAAGGTACTAACGAAGTATAAGCTAACCGATAAGTTCGACATTTTGCTTGAAGAATTTGATAGGATAGACACAATTGAAGAGATTGAAACTCTTCATACAAATAAAAATAACGGATGGACATTAAATCATACGAAGAGTTTAACATAACAGAAAAAATACTAGCTGAAGCTAAATCTATTAACAAGATTCAGAAAGAGTGGACGAAGGTAACTACGACCATGAAAGATACTGTCGAGCAATATAAGACAGCTGAAGGTAAAGATAAAGAAGTTTTATTAACCCAGCTTAAAAAATTATCTGCTTCTAAGAGGAAGTTAGAGTATGAATTAGATTCTGCAGTAGGTCTTAAAGATGCAGACATTGAATTGAAAGAATCAATTCTGAACGAAGCCAAGTCGCAAAACCTAAAACGACTTGAACAACTTTATAGTGAAATTGTTCCAGGAAAAGGAAACGCTAAAACTGTTGGTGGAGAAGTTGTAAGAGCAGTTGGTCGTATCAACTATCGTTATTTTAATGACGGTGATGTATTCTTCACTAATTACGGTGCTGAAACAGCTGGACCTGCGATGGCTTACTTAATGACAGATTCATCTATTCCAAGAGAATATCGTTCTGCATTTATGAAAGCAGCTAGATCAGTTGAAATGTTACAACTTACAGGTTACGAATTATCTGCTTCTCAAAGTAAGGCATACGAAAAATTCTTAGACAGAATTATTACTCTTGCGGTTGATCTTGTTGATGGGAGTCCAACAGACAGCCAAAAACCAAATAATTCTAATTGGACTAAAGTTAAGTCAAAGTGGGAAGAGGGTGATTATGGTGAAGGTGATGATGATGACGATGATTACGATTACTAAAATAAGAAAGTAAAAATAATGAAAGATCTATTTACTTTTGACGAGTTCTTAAATGAACGAACTTCTGGTGAAATTTTCAATCCAAAACGAGGTAAGATTGTAAAATTTAATCATAAGAAATATCCCGAGTTAAGTGGTGAATTGTTTGACTTAATTGCAACTGCTTATGCAGAAATTGGTGGCCATGTAAAGATAAAAACTCCAGATGATGTATTTTCTGATCCAGATTGGAATTATTGGGAAGGTTTAGATATTCATGGTAATAAAGATTTCGATGTTGTTATGTTTGGTAAAAAAACTAAATTTGGAGTTAAATTTTCAGGTGTAGGACACGATGGTGAGAAAGATTCTAAACGAGCTTATCTAAATGCAAGAGGTGAAGAACTTATTAAGCCTGGGTATTATATCGAAGTTTCTGGAAAGATTGCAGAAATTCTAATTATAAAATACAATGTACCTGTCGTCTCAGATGAGGTGGAAGTAAACCTGGTATTAGGTAAAAAGGTAGAATGGATTGGAGATAAAGGGGGAGCATCTGGTAACGGATGGTATAGTAGACAGCTCGGTGGAAAGAAGCATGATAAGATTTTACTAGGAAGACCAAAGGTTTAAAGGTATGAAAGTAGCATACCTACACGGATTAGAATCGATTATTAAGGATAATGACCCAAAGATCGTTTGGTTACGGGCTAAATTTACTGAAGTCTATACACCTGACATTGATTATAGAAACGACAATACGTACAACACTATCTTCAATCATATCAAGAAATTAAACCCAGACATAATCGTAGGTTCATCTATGGGTGGATATTTTGCATATCAGATTGGAGCACAACTAAAAATCAAAACCGTTTTATTTAACCCAGCTGTAGTTGGAAGGTCATTTGAACCTAAGATCAATGACTCTAATATGAAGGGTACACAGAATAACGTTTACTTAGGTAAGAACGATACTGTTATACCTGGTAAAGAAGTTAGGAAATATTTTGCTACAGAAGTAGGAACATTTACATATAAACAGTATAACGGTGAGCACCGAGTACCAGCAGGTATATTCATAGATGCTATCGCAGATGCTGCAAACATCAAAGAAGCCAAACGATTAATGTCTTTTGATGAATTCTTAGACGAAAATCTAGGTTCTTAGACTATATTTCTGACAACTATGTTATATTGTAGATAAATGAGGGATGGTGTTTAAAACATTATCCCTTTGATTTCATATAAAGATTAAATACACATAGTAGCATGGGAGACATATATCCAGAGGGCGAAGAACATTCTCAAAATCAAGGTAGTAAAAAGAAACCAAAATTCGTTTCTCCTCCAACTGTCTTAGAAAACTACGGAACTAATATCAGTAAGCTTGCAGAAGCAGATGAATTAGATCCTGTAGTTGGAAGAGTTGAAGAGATAACTCAAATTGTACAGATTTTAGGAAGGCGGAGAAAGAATAATCCAATTCTCGTCGGGAATGCAGGAGTAGGTAAATGCGTTAGTCCTAATACGAAGATTAAGATTAGGAACAGTAGCACTGGAGAAATTTCAGAAGTTACGATAGCGGAATTCAATAAGATGATTTAATCATTGCTTACTAATTAACAATATACTAATAGAGAACGATGCCCATAGTGAAAGAACTTAAAAGAATATTATATGAAAAAAATTGTTAAGAGTGTAAGTGTAGAAGGATTTGAGGTACTCTCTGATAATGGATGGGTACCAATTAAAAATGTACATACCACTGTACCCTACGAACTCTATAACCTCCGTACAGCCAACGGTTTGCGGTTAGAATGTGCAGACAATCATATCGTGTTTACTTCTAAGCTAAAAGAGGTATATGTTAAAGACTTAAATGTTGACGATAAGATTATGACTGAGGATGGAGTATCTTTAGTATCATCAATTGAAAAGACTAAAGCTAAAGTAACGATGTATGATCTTGAAGTAGATAGTGAAGATCATCGTTACTATACTGACGGTATTCTTTCACATAACACTTCTCTAATAGAAGGCCTAGCCATACTAATTCATACAGGTCAAGTACCTAGATCTTTAAAGAATAAGATTATCTATACGCTTGAACTTACAAGTATAGTTTCTGGTACTAAATACCGTGGTGAGTTTGAAGCAAGGATGAAAGCAATCATTGAAGAACTCAAAGAACGCACAGACATAATTGTATTTATAGATGAAATCCATACACTTGTTGGGGCAGGTGGTGCTTCTGGTACTATGGACGCAAGTAATATCATTAAGCCAGCTTTAGCACGTGGTGAGTTAAGATGTATTGGAGCAACTACATTTGATGAATACCGAGAGACTATTGAGGCAGATGGTGCCCTCAATAGAAGATTTCAGAAAGTTGTGGTAAATCCTTCAACAGAAACAGAGACTATTAAAATACTTCAAAACATTAGACATAAGTACGAGGAATACCATAGAGTAAAATACACAGATAGAATAATAGAGCTGGTCGTAAAGTTAACTGAACGTTATATTGGCGATCGTTACTTTCCAGATAAAGCAATTGACGTGATAGATGAAGTAGGTTCATATAAGAATCTTATTAGTTCTACTGTTCCAAAAGAGATAAAAGCCCTTGAAGCTAAGCTGGCTGCTAAGGCCAAAGAAAAGAAAGTAGCAGTAGATTGTCAAGATTACGAAGCTGCTGTAACCTTCAGAGATCAGGGTGAGAAAATCGAAGGTAAGATAAAAGCTGCAAACGAAGCATGGGAACATTCACTTATAAGAAACGCCCCAGAGATTACAGAAGATGATGTATTACAAATCCTAAGTAAAATGACAGGTGTTCCATTAGAGAAGATAGGAATAGAGGAGAACAAAGCATTGCTTGAACTTGGTACTAGACTCAAAGCTAAAGTCAAAGGCCAAGACGAAGCAATAGATAAGATCGCAAGTACAGTTCAAAGGAACCGTATTGGAATAAGAAAACGAAATAGAACGAATGGCAATTTCATATTTCTAGGAAGTAGTGGAGTAGGCAAAACCTTTTTAGCAAAAAAATTAGCTGAGGACATGTTTGGAAGTGAGGAGCATATGATTCGCTTTGATATGAGTGAATATATGGAGTCATTCTCTACTTCTAAGCTTATTGGTTCTCCTCCAGGATACGTAGGTCATGAAGATGGTGGTCAACTTACTGAACAAGTTAGACGTAAGCCACACAGTCTTATTCTGTTCGATGAAATTGAAAAAGCTCATCCTAAAGTATTCAATGTATTACTTCAAATGCTAGACGATGGTAGGTTAACTGATAGTCTTGGGAGAGTTGTTGATTTTAGGAACTGTCTGATTATAATGACAAGTAATACTGGAAGTAGAAAACTTGAAGATTTTGGAACTGGTGTTGGGTTTAAAACCAGAACCATCGCAGACACTGTTGAACTTGAAAAAGACGCGCTTATGGCCGCTATGACCCAAAGCTTCGCTCCAGAATTCTTAAACCGAATAGATGAAATTGTTATTTTTAATAAGCTTAAAGAAGATGACATAGAACGTATTTTGGATTTAGAACTTGATCTTATAAGAGAAAATCTACTCGAAGTGGGTAAATACAAACTTAGAATAAGCTCGTCAGCTAAGAAAATTATCATAGGAGAAGGCTATAGTGCTAAATATGGTGCCCGTCAAATATCACGAACGTTAGAACGTTTGATTGAAAACAGAGTAAGTGAAATGATATTGAGAGGAGTCATTAAAGATGGTGATACAATAAGTGTCAAAGCAAAAGACGGTAAGATAATGATTGGGTAGTATTGATAAATATAAAAACACGATGTATGAATGAAAGTATTACAATTTCTTTTTGCACTTCTAAAATTTATCATCTATGGAGAAGAGGTGACAGAAGAAGAGGCCAATGCTAGAATGAGCATCTGTAAAAAATGCCCACATAAGGAGAATCTTAACTGTGGCTTATGTAAGTGTAATTTAGAAAAGAAAACCAAATGGTCATCTGAAAGCTGCCCAGAAAATAAATGGTAGGCTATGTGCGGATGTAATACAGGAATCGTCAAAAGAGTTGTCAATAATGTTAAACGAGCAGTAAAACGAAAAAGTTACGGTCATAGTAGTACACCAGAAGTAAACCTAAAGACCAAGATCATTAGAAGACACTAGAACGTTTCAATTACAAAAGACAATGTAATATATTGGTACGAGTATAATGATACTAGAACAGTTATGGTATAAGAATGCAGAGTACGTTACGTATAGCTAACAATTATGACTTATTTTGAGTCTTAATATAGTGCAGAATAATCATCAAATTGAATATAAGTTTCTTTTTGACGAATTGTATGTTATCTTTAAATTGAATACTTGATAAATAAAACAAAATGGAAATATGGGACGTGCCTGAAGGATTTGATCCTGAGGATCATGGAGTAGGGGAGGATGAAATTGCAAAATTGCATGCTAAGAAGGATATGGAAGACGAGAGATTACATAACGTGCGAGCAAAGGCTTATGAGTTCTACTCGGATTTTGAAACATTAAATATAGATGCAGCTATTGAAGCTGTATATCAATTAATAAAGAGTAAAGAACTTACACTTATCAATGTCAATGAAATGATTGACAATATGATCAAAGTATTTGAAGACGATCAGGCATATGAAAAATGTGGAGTATGTATAAAAATAAAAGTAGGTGTAAATGCTAAAGTTTAATGCATCAAACTTGGAAGACCTCCAAGCAGAAGTCAAAGAACGGGAACATGAAACTGCAATTGCAATTGTCAAGGCAATCTGCTTAGCATTAGACCACAGCGTAGATGTTGTAGAAATTGGCTTAATTGCTGGTGGTAATTTAAGCATAACCGCGAAGCGTGCAGATTTTCTTATGGCATTACAATTTAATCTTGAACGTTGTCAGGATGCAGAAGAATTTGAACTTTGTGCCAAAGCAGTAAGCTGGATGGCAAAACTATCTGCCTAAACCATCATATAATACTTAAATCGTGCTTGTTAACAATTATTTAACATTGGATCCAGGCTTTAGTCATTTTTTTGTTGTATATTTGTAATGTAACAGATATTCACAACAAAAAATCAAACAATATGAACGGTATCGCATTTAAGGAAATCGGAATGAAGAAAGACAGTAAAGATCAAGTAGAAGCTAACATGAGGTTAGTTGTATTCTTAGCCAAAAAATACCAAGGCATGGGCTTACCGCTTGAAGATTTAGTCCAAGAAGGCTATATCGGTTTAATTAAAGCAGTGGAAAAATTCAGCCCAGATAAAGGAAAATTCAGCAGTTACGCCGGAATATGGATAAAAGCTACTATCACGAGGGCGCTTTCAAACAAAGGCAGAACCGTTCGGGTTCCATGCAATCAAACTAAAAATGAAGCTGCTCATGTTAGAGTAAGTCAACTTGACTCAAGCTATCAAGGTGTAGAGGATCCATCAGTTTATGGAAAATTCGAACAAGATGATGTAAGCAACAAGATTGCGGTTCTTCTTAATAAGCTGAAGCCAAATCAGAAAGATATCATGATGAAGAAATTTGGTATTGGCTGCATTGAAATGAAAACGAAAGAGATTGCCGAAGAACTTGGTGTAAGTGTTCAAGCAGTTAACAAAACTGTTCGGAAGTCAATGATTATCATGAAGGGATGATTTTGGTTACTTTAATATATAAAATTCATACAGCCGTTCGTGTATCATTAACAGATAAGCTGAACGGCTTAACGAATCGTATTATTATATATGAAGCCAGAACATCTCAAGTTTACGTTCGTATTGGAGGTAACGTAATCGTACACATAATTACAGATGCTATAAGTAGAAATGTCAGAATCAGTTAAACCAACCGTTAAAGATGAGATTACGATCGAAGTGGGCGAACTCTGTACTCCATTATTCAATAAAGTACAGAAAGGTGTAGATCCTAAAGTATTTGATTATATTAGAATTGGGTTGTTTGACTCAGTAAATCAACCAATAACCACAATTGTAATGATTATATTAGACGAACGGTTAACATGGATGACATAGCACAACAGATAACATTAAATGTAAACACAAATCTAATATTACCTATAGTTGATCTTGTGTGGGATTCGTCTAAAGAGACTGAGAATGGTGAACGAGCCTTCACATTAGTGAAAGGCCACCTTATTGAGTTAGGTGTTCTTATAAAGAGATTTGTATACTGTGAAGTAATAAAACCCATTTAATTGTAGCCTTTGCACCATACATGTTTTCAAAGCACTATAAGACTTTGACGAAGAATACTGCAGCAGCGGAATAAGCGCTAGAGGAATAAAATATTTAGAAGAACGAAATGGGAACTAATTTTTACAGAGTACCATCAGTAAAGGAGGCTGAGGCTAGGAAGGCTGAATTAATTGAAAGTGTAAATGATCTTGAGCTTACACCTTCTCAAATCATAAGTAAGTTTAAAATTACTGGAACTTCTGCCTTTGAAGAAAATAATCCATGGACAGAGTTCAACAAAGAAATGACAGTACACTTGGGTAAATGTTCAGTTGGGTGGAAATTCTTATGGAACTTCCATGACAACGAACATTATTCATCTAAGAAAGAACTGATGAAGTTTATTAGGAGTGGGAGAATTGTTGATGAATATGGTACTGAAATGAAACCCAATGATTTCATTAAGATGGTAGCAGAATGGTACCCAGATGGCCATGTCTTCGATAATAAATATATCCAAGCACATTACGTAAGGAGTGGGCTATCGTGGAAGTCAACAGATTATGATAGTGAACTAGATGGCTTACGAATTTCAGCAGCAACAGAATTTTCATGACAAATGTAAGCAATGCTATTTGTACAAAATTATGGGGTACGGTTATTGATAAATTTATTATTAGAGTAGAAATTCAAACCTATGCATTTGTTCTTAGAGATATGACTGATTATCTTGCAGATGTTATAGATGATAGGATACAGGCTACAATGAGTCAAATTACTAATACGGTCAAATTAGTTCAGCCTCATCTAACATTAAATTAGCACATTCATCATAAAGTTCAAAGGTTTGTCATTATTTATAGTTATATTGTAATGTAATCAAACTCTAACAAATGAAAGACCAGACCATCAAAAAGATTTCTGAACACATCACTACTAATGGTGGTAAAATTACAGAGGCTGGAGAAGGTAAAATATTCACATCATTCCCATCTGGTTCTAGGATTTCTACCACTATACGAGCACGGTTCTTGGTAAAAAATGGTGGGAAGATTGTTACTAATCATACTTTTCATGGTGCTATATTTCATCTTCATAAATTAGGTCTTATAGATCTTTATCCATTCGCATTTGAAACTTGCCCAAAGTGTAGTGGCACTGGCAATGTTGGCTATAATGTTGATGGTGGGGGTGTTGGAAGTGCAACTCGCATGGTCTAATTGAAACCAAATGAATCTACAACTAAAAGAACTGAAAGAAAAGTCAAATGCTGAATAAGAAACTGAAGATATTACTCAAAACAGATTATAAGAAGATAGCCAAGACTATTAAATCTATCCATGACAAAAAAGAATGTGGGATGGGTTCTAAGATAATGCTATATCGTGCAACTACACGAATGATTACTAACTTTCAAAATAATTTGGAATTTCGATTACCATTTGGACATGATATTTCTAAACGTGTCGATGAATTGATAGAATATAATAACGAACGATGAAAAAGATTATATTTTTAGATCACGATGGTGTTGTTTGTTTATATGACGAGCAGGGTGGACGAATTAAAAAATGGAAAGCTGCTGGTTTTACTAGAGGCTTGAATAATGATATTCTAAGAACTATACCAATAGAAAGTAGATTTGATGCTTTTAATAAGAAGGCTGTAAATGTTCTTAATAGCATTATTGAAAAAACTGATGCTGAAATTGTCGTTACTTCTGATTGGAGAAAATGGGCAACACTTGAAGAAATGCAAGAGCTATATAAGCATTATGGTGTTATTAAATCACCAATTGGATATACACCATTTGCAAAAGATCTTGATGATGGATTTGATTATGCATTCATGCCAGATCGTTACAGATTGGAAATTGCCAGATGTGCAGAAATTACTGAATGGCTTAGAATAAATAAATCAGATAAGTGGGTTGCTGTAGATGATCTTGATCTCTCTTCTGATACCTGGTCAGGATTTAAGTTCGGCCTTGATAATTTTGTAGAAACACCACGACTTCTTGAAGGCATTAAGCAATCTGGAAAAGCAGAGAGAGTAATAAAATTTCTTACAGATTAAGTAACAATACTAAAACCCATGTTATAATTAAACAAATCACAATATGAAGTATTCATCAGTAATAGCATTTCATTTAGATAATTTTAAGACAGTCACTGAGTTGAGTGAAACTATCAAAGATGCCGGGCTTCCAGGAGACATTAACGTTCAGGAAATGTTTGACTTAAGAGAAGACGGATTTGATATAATTTATCTGGACGTAAACACATGTAATGCGATTGCATATCATGTTAAAGGCATGCACGTAAGTAAAGTGACTATAATGCAACCGTTTAATGAACATATGACGAATATGCCATGTGTTAGTACACTTGTTAATCAGCGACCGCTTAATGTTGATGAAATCTTAGAGCAGGTATTTAGCAAAGGTAAGAAATCACTTACTGGTAGACAGCTCACATTTCTAGATTCTCAAAGCAAGTAAATGCCTGAGTTAGCAGAACTTCGTCATACAGCTGACTATATAAATAGTGCAAGTCGGCACATCAAAAGATTTAAAAGCATTCGCAAAAATCCAAATCATAAAGGTTTGGATATTATGCCTATGACAAACGACTTTGGTATTTATGCTGAAAGTCGAGGTAAAGAATTAATGTTAACGCTTACGCATTACGATGGTAGAGTTCAAAAACTTTCAATGTCTATGGGAATGAGTGGTAATTTTGAAGCTCGTCTAACTCCACACAAGCACGGACATTTAACCTTCGTTGGGAAAGATGAAGACCCAAGAGTGAACAAAGAACCACTATTAAGTTATGTTGATGTAAGGAGATTCGGTAAATGGAAATGGGCCGAAACTTGGGCAACTAACCGAGGTCCAGATCCTACTCAAGAATACGATAAGTTTGTTGAGAATGTAAAGAAGGCAGCTGAAGGTTATAAGGGACTGAAGCCTATTCATTTAATGCTGTTAGATCAGAGCATCTTCTCAGGTACGGGTAATTATATGCGCTCAGAACTTATTGGCAGAATACCAAACTTAAATCCGTTTGATGATCTAAGAAGTGCAATTAAACATCAACATTTTTTTACTTTATGCAAAACGATTCCTATCCAGGCATACTATGATAAATCTAACCTTATAAGATTCTATTACAGCACAGCCCAATGTTATGCTATAGTAGATAAAAAGAAAAGAAGATTTTGGTATCCTAAAAAATGGAAGACTGCTGCTATAGCACAGTATGGTAAATATCAAGGTTAAGGTTCCAAAACTTTAACTTTTTGCTATTAATAATTATAAGAGACAGAATATTAATGAAGTACATCACTCAACACTTACTACACCAAATGTAGATTATTTTATCATTATGAAACCAAATAAGAATAAGATAACATACGATTACTATCATGATCAAGCAGAGTTCTACAAAGAGCTGGGTAGACAAAAACCACCGTATTCTTCAAATGAAATTGATGCTAGTACTATTAGTGGCGAATTAAAAATAAACCAAGAAGTAAAGGCTAGAGATAAGCGCATTCTTCTAAGCATTGTATAAGATGAAGCCAAGATATAGAGATTACGAGGATTGGAAAGAGTTCGGAGATGATTATGATGATAATTGGAGTGGTCAAAAAGACAAATTTAAGAAGAGAAGCTCCGACGATGATTGGGATGAAGAAGATCCAATTAAAGATGATGGTAAGTCTGAATCTGATTGTAGACTTCTATTAGCTAACGGCTCATGACAAACGTTCACATTAGTCAAATATTTAATGAGCTCTTTGTTCCTCTAGCAAAAACAATGAAGAAGGCTAAGAATAACGACAATCGAATACTCTTAACGTAATGGCTGTAGATATAAAGATAGCAGAAGAATTAAGTAAGGAGATAGTTACTTCATTACGAAGTGAAGATCGACTTGAACTTAACATTTTAAATTGGGCACTACTTGAGACAATACTTATTCTCAAAGTTCAGGAGATGGGGTTGTTAGATGCTTTAGATCGTGATAAGTTAGGTGAAGTAATTTGGAATACACTTAATCATATCTTAGGCATTGAGAATGGAGATTATTTAGACAAACAGCTTATAGGCTTATTAGATAAGAGCCTCATACAATTAGTAATAACACAAAAAGGAAAATTAGCGTACGTATGGAAATTTTAATGATCATATTATACATCGTCGGATATCTTGTAGCTGGTTTGCTATGGCTTTTACTCGATGCACAAGTCTTACATAGTATGTACGGAGATATTGTCAAAACTGTTGCATCAATAATGCTTTGGCCGTTGGTGATAACTATTCGTATATATTTTTATGTTGAGCAACGCTGGCTTTAACATTCTTAAACTTTAGTTTCTTTAGGTCATATAAAAAATAAACTAATATGGCTAAGAAGAAAACTAAAAAGCAAGAAGAAACGGAGATCATCATTGTACTCGACAGAAGTGGGTCAATGTCATCTATTGGACAAGCAACAGTGGACGGATTTAATGAATTTTTACTTGAGCAGAAGGGTGCAAAAGGAAAAGCATTCGTAACACTCGTACAATTTGATGATCGATACCAAGTTGATTATAAAAACGTACCAGTAAAAAATGTAGAAGATCTTATCTATCGTGAAACGTTTTTACCAAGAGGTATGACAGCACTACATGATGCAATTGGGAAGACTATCTTAGATGTTGATACCAAACGCGATGTAGTATTTGTAATTATTACAGATGGTCATGAGAATGCAAGTAAGGAATTCAATAACGAGAAAGTTCTTGAATTAATTAACGGTAAGACAACTGAAGGCTGGAACTTCATATACCTTGGGGCTAATCAAGACGCAATTAAAGCTGGACAAAACATTGGCATTAAAGCTGGTAATTCATTGACTTACGGTGCAACTCTTAAAGGTACAACTCAAGCATTCCAATCTATGTCGTATAATACAAGTCACTACAGGGATGCTAAATTGACAATGTCAATGGAAGATGCAAAAGTATCTCTAGACTTCGCTCCAGACCAACGTGAAAAAGCAGATGAAAAGAAATAGTACATATATCTTTAACAGAGAATCTCGGATCATTTCCCAAAGGGAGGTTGTTCGTATTAACTCTGCATTAGGTGGTCCTGAAATAGAACTTGTCGTTTTTGAAGTAATCTTTAGATATATTGGCTATCAGCATCGTATGAAAGTAAAATTTGAGTATGATGCTCGTTGGAGGGTTGTTGGAAATGATAAATGGAATTATAGATCTATTCATTATTCACAAAGAGCAGCTCTTAAAGAAATATTGCTACTTAAAGAAAATGCAGAAGGCTTAACTTTTAAAGTTAAAGAAAATGTCACAGCCTAAATATACTGTTGAGCAATTAGAAACAGCATACAAGAATTACGGAGATTCTCACTGGATTGCCCCAGAAAATCCTGATAGTTTATTATTAGGACCTACGATGTGGGGTTTTATAGTGAAAACAATAGTCAAGACCCGCATTACTATATCTCAGTTAATAGAGATAGACCTGAAACTGATGAGGAGTTCGAGAAAAGAAAGGTTAGTCGTGAAGAGGCGAAAGTTAGAAATCAAACAAAACGGAAAGAGCTTTACTTGGAGTTGAAAGAAGAATTTGGGTAATATAAAACAAAGAAAATGAAAGCAATATTAGAGTTTGATTTAGACAACGAGGATGATAGAGTGGAGCATTTGAGATGCGTGAGTGCAACAAACATGGCCTCATTCATTTGGGAATTGAAGCATAACTTCTGGAGACAATGGAAGCACGATGATGCTGACTTTAACTTAGACACATACAAAGAAGCATTGTATGAGCTGATGCAAGACCACTCTATCAACATAGATGATTTAATAGAATGAGTCGTCTTCATGACCACATTTAGTTTGCAGGAGAAGGACATATGATCGAACGTGGATTTGCTATAACTCGACAAGAAGGCCAAACCAAAGTTATTACAAAGCTTAACGATATAATCAACGAAGCATTTAAGCAAGTAAATTAAGAAATAGAAATCTCATAGCTCTAACATTATATTAGTTCAAACAATGAAAAACCTTGTTATTAATATAACCAGAAGCATTAGCAAATACATCATAATATAATGAAAGCATTAGACTTATTAATATATTAAAACAGAATGAGCGAAGTTAGATTTGGGTACTGCTGTATAAACTTGGAATTATCTGAAAAAAGAATAATGACTAATCGAACAATGATCAAAAAGACTTTTACTAGTAAAGGAAAGGTTTATGCGTCAGAATTAGCCTTGAAAAATGTAAAGGATCTTGTTACTATTTGCGAGTGGAATGTTAAAAATAATATGACGCTGTATCGGATGAGCTCTTCTATATTTCCATGGATGAGCGAATATGAATTAACTGATTTAGTAGATATAAAGGAAATTGGCGAAATCCTACTAGAATTAGGAGTCTATATTAAAAAGAACGGTCTGCGTGTTAGTTTTCACCCAGGGCCTTATAATGTGTTAGGATCTCCAAGAGCAGAAGTTGTTGAGAAAACTCTCAAAGAGCTTAATCAGCATGCTGAGATTATGGATATGATGGGACTAGACGAAAGTCGACAATACCCAATTAACATACACTGTAACGGGGCATACGGAGATAAGACCTCTACTTTAATTAGATGGTGTAACGAGTTTAGTAAGCTCTCTTCGGCGGCTAAAAATAGATTAGTAATTGAAAACGACGATAGGGCCAGCTTGTATTCTGTTTTGGATTTGTCAGAAGGAATTTCTAAAAAAGTAGGAGTTCCCGTCACTTTCGATTATCATCATCATGGATTTAATACAGGAGGTCAAACTGAAGAAGAGTCATTTAAGCTTGCTTATTCTACTTGGCCATATGGAATAACACCGCTTTTCCATTATTCCTCGTCGAAGAAATTACATGAAGATAGCAGCGTAAAAGAACAAGCACATTCAGATTATATTTATGAGAACATAATGACTTATGGAATGGATATTGACATTGATATCGAAGCAAAGAAAAAAGAAAAAGCAGTTCAACAATATTTAAAAATGTTTGTAAATGAAAGTGTCGCGCAAGTTTGATAAAGCTGAAGTAATTATTAATGTTACTGATATAGCTGGAATAGCTGGAACAACTCAAAAAATTCTAAACCGTGCATTTAAAACTTCAAAATTTAAAGGCGGTTCAGACATTGAATATTCTTCTAATAAGAAGAAAAAATCAATAGTTGAGGGAATGCAAAGTGTTAGTAGAGTACTTCGTGAAGATCTCAGAGTATTGCTAATGCTATGATGACTAGGGACAAAATTGTTATAGATGTTTATACATTGATGCAACTTATCGATAAACATTTACTTTTACATTTCACTAAGTACTGTGCAAATAGAGTTAATGCTTTAGGATGTGACGACATTGACGATATGTCTGTACAAATGATAGCAATTATTGGACAAGAAACAAAATTTGACTTTTTAGGAATGAAACGATAAGTATGGCTTTGTTTTGGATCTTCTACGATAGGCAATACCACCAATACACCACATTAAACTCGGTGATACTAAAGCTATCATGAACACGGTCACTCACGATATTGAATCTATAACTTACATTGATACAGATAATGCCAAGTATAGTTCATTTGGCTTAGTTCGTCATGACTGATACTACTCAAGCCAAGATTTTTCATAATCTTAACGATGCTCTTACTAGAATAGAAAATATCTTACAGGTTGGTGTAGCTCAGGCAACTGATGGGAAACTTCTATTTAGAATACTCGTCCCAATTCAAATAGCAGAAATTGCTAAATATTCTTACTGTATAAAAGTTAACAGACGTTAAAACTATACTTAATTTTTACATATTATAATAAAGGTGCAGATTCATAAGGCTGCACTTTTATTATGTTAACATGACCGAATTTAGACCCTCACAACAGAAAGCAATCATTCAAGTCCTTAAGGCTATTAAAGCTGGTAAGACTGACATATTGCTCCAAGCACCTACAGGAACAGGAAAATCTCTAATAGCAATGGAACTTGCTAAAATTCTATACGATAGAAAGGGATGGAAAAGTTTTATACTTACTTCAGAAAAACTACTCCAACAGCAATACGAAAGAGATAGTCAAGAGAAGTATGACAAAAGATATAAAAATTTAGTTTCTATAAGTGGCATTGATAATTATGAATGTCATATTAACGAAGAGAAATTTTCATTGGGTCATTGTAGATCAATGGGAATGTCTAATCGTAAAGCATTAGATTTACCATGTGCAGCTACTTGTGAATATTTGCAAAAATGGTCTGGTGCACAAGAATCTTCTACATCAGTATTCAACTATTCGTATTACTTACTCCAGATGAACTATGTTCTTAAGAAGATGGGTGAATATGCACCTTTCAAACAGAGAGAGGTTGTATTCTGCGATGAAGCACATTCATTGCCTGATGTCATTGAAAATCACTTTGCTTGTTTTGCTGACCGTGCTATTTCTTATAAGATAAGAGAAGCTCAAGCATTCCTTCAAACTGAGGGTATAGCAACCCAATTCAACAGCATACCTACTTCTCCGTATAATCTACAGATCAACAAAATCTTTGGGCTTAGTATAGGAGATAACGAAAGCCACTTAAGAGAACTTGTCACTCTTCATAAATCAGTAAGATCTATGATGAACATGGCTAACGATGCTAAAAAGGATTTAGCGGAAAGATTCAAAGTAAAACTTCCAGATGGGAATGACGATAATTCGTACATCAAAGCAAGTAAAGAAGCTATGGGCGGTGTACCTAAATCTGTACTACAACTTTTCAGCGTGGCAGATGAACTTAAAGACTATGACTGTAAGCTTGAAGATTATATTTTAATCATTCAAAAACAAGGTACATATAACATGGTCGTTGAGTCAACTGAAACTCGTCGGGTATATCATAATCTATCTGATCATAAATTATTTGAACATCACTTTCAGCCTTTCTCTCAGATTAGAATCTATATGTCTGCAACTTTACAAGCAGAGAATCTTATAGAACGATGGAATCTTGATCCTGATGATCTTGAAGTGATTACCCTAAGCAGTGGATGGGATCCAGGAAATAGTCCAGTTGTTTTACGCAATGCTGCGAATTTTAGTTATTGGAATAAAGATGAAGCACTTGAAGCAGCAGTAAGTGACGTAGATGCAATTCTTGATAAGCATCCAGGGGAACGTGGTATAATTCATACTACTACTTACGCTATAACTGAAGCACTTATTGAAAGATGTAAGAACAGAGGTAGGCTGATAGATTACCAAGGAACTAAAGAGAAGATGCAGATTTTAGAAGATCTTGTTTCGTTTCCTAATGATGGTGTTCTTATAGGACCTTCACTTACACAGGGTGTCGATTTACCTGATGATCTGGCTCGGTTTAATATAATTGTCAAGTTAAGCTATCCTGACGTATCATCTAAACTTTGGTCTGCTAGGTTGAAAGTAAAAAAGAACATATATCTCGCAGAAACTGCAAACAGACTTGAGCAATCATCTGGTAGGTCAACCCGACATAGTGAAGATAAATCAACTACTTATGTATTAGATAGTCGAGCACAGCGCTTTATATTTTTACCAGGAACCAAGAAATTTTTCTCTGATGAGTTCCTCCACCGCGTCATCGCAGGAGAACAATAACAGTTTCAAGATTAGTATAACTTTGTTAATATGAAATTGAACAACAAAATTAAACATATAACATGAAACTAGTATATACAGCAATCATTATCGGAATCAGTCTTTCAGTTTTGTACGTAATTTTTAAAGACTTCGCATTCAGTTCACTTTCTTGGAGAAAGAAGGAACAAGACATGAAGATAGAAGACGAAGAATACAAAAAGGAACAAGACATGAAGATAGAAGACGAAGAATACAAAACTAACAAATAATATTTAGAAAGAAATGATTTAACCATATTGCTTGTGTTTGGATTGGAACGGCAATTATCCTATTCATCCCTCGCTTTAGAATGCCAGTCTATAAATTCTTTAAAAATACTGCCGATGTTGATATATTCAGCCCATATTCGGAACTACTCAATATGCTAATTGTAAATGAGTTAAAAGCACACAATGATACGATGAAGTTTAGTGCAGTTTTCATAAGTGCAATGCTGATGAACTTAATGTTCTTACTTCTAACGACTTGGCTATGGCACTAATTTTAATATGGCTAATTGGAACTGGACTTTTATACAAATTTTAAACTCAAAAGAAGAAACGAATGGGTGATTTTTACGGATTTATTTGCATAGTATTTTATGACCATGGGAGAAGAAAGATAAGAAACTATCGTGAAAAGTATTCTTAGATTCTTTATAAGTATTGCCGTAACTATCTGGTACATATTTTATTCAGATAGACAGAGAGAAGAAGAAGATATATGAGAAAGATATTATGTGCAGCTAATCATTACGATGATGGTAAAGAACATACACACATGCCAAGAAATATTTCAAGTGGGTTTGTAGTATGTGGGAGAAGACATCATAATTGCATATATTCATTTGCATTTATGGTTGGTTTTCCTTACAGTGAAGAATCGTTAGAATTGAAGCGCACTGAAGAACAGGGATTTCTTACTACTGATGATCATTTCGTTACTCGTGAAGAGGCAATGATTATAGCACGAGAAGCTAATCAGTTCGTAGAAGAAGTATCAGATAAGGCTAAGCAACTGTATTCAGAGAATGTTTGGTAATTAATTGCATATTTCTCATATTTGTCCAATGAACTAGACAAATAATAGTTATATTCTAGTGTACTAATAAAACACTATAGATAATGACTACAGATGAAAAACGAAAAGCACTACTGATTGATGGTACCACGTTTACAGTTTCTCAAAACGCTTACCTTCGTACTGTACACGAATATAAAATTGATAGATTTTCAGCTAAGAACGATGAAGAAGAAGATTGCCTTGGGCTTGCTGTTCGTCGAGTTTCTGGGATTACATTTGACTCTATGAATATCGAAAAGATTGGATCTAAGACAATTTCGTTTTATACATTCAACCTGTTTGGTAAGAAGTTTACTCAAGTAATTTACTTCACAGATGTCACTATTACTACTGTTGGGGGGGGAGATTAAAAACTGAAACAGCTAAATAAGATGGAAAACAGATACGTTGAGATGAATGATCTCCTTGCTAATAAATCATACATCACTAAAGAGCATGATTTCTTAGGCATACGACAGTTCCTAAGAACTGAAAGACATAAATAGGATCATTATTAAACTTATTCGTATAGTTGCATAAAATCTACAATAGGTAACATGTTTATATTTAGTTGTTAGAATACAATTGATTACATTATTTTGTTCATTTACTGAAACTATGCATTTATGAAATTGAAAAGAGTAGATGATATAATATCAGACGTGTATAATGCTCATGTGCCATTTCCAAATTCATACATTGAAACTGTTGTATTTAGAAAATTATATTTAGTTTTAGGATTTTATACTGAGTGTAAGTGGAAAGCTACTGGAGATTGGAGCTATAAAACTAAAGCACATTAAAGTTAATTAATTTTAATATCAGATTATGAATAAAATAGTATTAAGATCTATAACACCAGCTTCTACGCCTTATCTAAAAGAATGGACAGAAGTTAGTAATATGCTAGCAATTGGATTGATAGGAGAACACGAAAGGAAGGAAGTTCCAGATGATTGGGAAGGACCTTCTTTAAGTACTATGCCACAGTGGGCAATAGGAGATAAAGACATAGCATTTGCAGAATCTTTACTTTCTGAACTTACTGGAGATCTAAACACTTCAGATTTAAATGTATGTTATACTGGAAGTTTAAAAGAGGAAACAGATATGACTGCAGTTACTTTGGCTATCACTACTCTTAAATTATTTGCCCCAAACACAAACGAATGGAATAATGAACCACATAGTGCTGTTTTAAGATATTTAAGATCTAAAGAAACATACGTTATATTGGAAGACATTATTATACCAAAACTATACATTAACTTAGAAGACGATGAGTAGATTTTCACTAGATATAAAGTATTTACGAACAGTATTTCCTGAGGTAGACTTAATAAGTACATTACCAAGGAAAAAGAAGAAAGCACTTAAGAAAGTAATTTCTAAAAAAATAACAGCTTCAATTGAATGGGCAATCGCTGATGAAGGATTTTTACTTTCGTTATATGCAGAAGAAAATTCTAATGTTTGAGCATGGCGATTGGAGAGTAATTGGGTGTAGTGCTATGAAAATAAACACATTCTATTCCAATATGAAGTGTAATGCATTTGGTCGTTATTATAAAAAATATGCTATATAGTATGCTGCACGCGATGGTTATATTGAAGGAAATGCAAAGATAAAAGATACTATAATTAAACAATTAGAAGATAATACCAGAATGGAACCAGGAACAATATTAGCATGTGAATGCTCAAGCTTAGAACACATCGTAGTTTATCATCACGATAAAGATGACAACCATGTATATATGCATACACACTTAGCCCAAGGTACATTCTTTGAACGCATTATAATGGGCATAAAATATATCTTCGGGTATCAATCAAGATATGGTGCATTTGACGAGTTTATATTAAGTGAAGAACAAGCACCGCAGTTAAGAGAATTAGCTGATGCGATAGATGCTTGTAAGAAAGAAAATTATAGACGAGCAGCAGAGCAAGCTTAGGTTCAAATCTACTCGTTTTTGTTATGATTTAATCACATACCAATATATGCTAAAGAACATAAATTTAATAAATCCTGGAGATTCAGTTATTGGATATATACATTCTAAATTCCCGGATGGCCAGCAAGGCATTACACTCAGTTCCCAATTAAAACACATCATGAAGAAGACACTTACGAAATCGTTACTAGGACATGATACATAAAGATTTTGCTGGCCGTCGAATTGAAGGATATTGGTACAGTAAGACGTATGAAGATTATCGTGGTATAGTTTATCCTAAGCCGAAGCCTAAGGTTCTTACTAAAGAGCAAGCATCTGACATCTATATGTTAATTCGTAAGATAGAAGAAAGAGCTAATATGGTAACATATAAAGGATGTTCAAGAAGTAGAATTGATGGAAGTGGTCTTGGGAATGCTGAGTTTCAAACTGCAACTTGGCTATGGCCTGCAGATTTCGGAACACATTACGTTCTTGAACATAGATGTAAACCAACTGATGAATTTTTAGAGTATATCAAATATACAGGACCTACTAGATGAAATGTAAATACACGTGGTCTTGATTGTATGATCGAAGGATAATTAATGTCATATTTCTCATAAAGTTCAAAGGTTTGTCATTCTAAATAGTTATATTGTATATGTAATCAAACAACAAATACAATGACAAACTTAACAATTAGAATATCAAGCAAAGGTGAGCAAATGGTTGCTCAAACTGGTCATACTTACGGTGACAGCGAAGGGAAAATTCTGTTCTGTGCTGTTCATGGAACTGGAGGTCTGGTTCTTATAGATCTTTCGAATGGTCAGATTTATTCAACGACTGAGACAGTTCTTGCTCGACGATACCACAGAAAAGTTGGAACCTTCTCTGCTGCATTCGACTTCGGTACACCAAATGAGACTGATTCTTATTATACTGACGATACTGACCGACTATATTACAAAGCAATTCCTGGATTAGTTGACTTGGAGACTGGGTTGATATTCAGAGATGATGAAGTAGGTGACACATTCTTCAAGGTTGAGAATCTCGTTTTAAACCTAGACTAACTATGGAAGGAGAAATCGAAAGAGTGTGGTTAGTAGATCCAATTAACACTACAAAAAAGAAAACTGTTTATGCATGGTTCTACAGAATCAAGAGGGAGAAATCATGAGCGGAATTAAAACATAAAGACTTAAGGAAATTGGATTTATTCCAACTTATCATGGGAATATATTACAGACTAACATGGTAGATTTTATACTGTGTATGTGAATATAGCACTGGTGACAAATATTACGTTGATTTGCACCTTGGTGTAGCATATATGTCTCATAAAGTTCAAAGGTTTGTCATTATAAATAGTTATATTGTATTGTAATTAAACAACTACAGATGGTACAAGACAAGATAATCAATACGATAAAGAAACTATCAGCAAAGGCTGAATCTGCCAAGGAAATTGGAAACGTTGCTGAAGCGGCACTATTCAGTGCAAAGGTATCAGAATTATTACTAAAGCATAATCTTGAGATGGCGGAAATTGCCTCTGAAGATCAATATGGAGTTGTTGGTGATAAACATGCAGATTTAAATCTTGATCAAAGATGGAAGATCAATCTGCTCAGCGTACTTACTCAATATAACTTCTGTAAGCCGGTTTACCATAGGATTCCTAAAGGTGCCAGGTCTACTCGAAGTGGAAGTATCAAGACAGTTTACGCAAAGGAAACACACACTACAATCATCGGAACCCTGGAGAACGTAGAAGTAGTTAAGTACCTCTATTCACTTCTTGTCGAACAATTTGAAAGATTAGGAATGGTTGCATGGTCAGATAAATTAACTAATGATCGTAGAATAATTTTAGAGCGAGGACTTCCTAAAAGTCACCCAGGATATAAAAAACCATGGAGAGTATTCAAAACAACATCGCCTAACATTTACAAGAACAGCTTCTATGTTGGTGCTGTTCGTGGCGTATTAGAGAAACTCGAAGCACAGATGACAGCTGCACAAATAACAAACACTAAAATAACGGATTTAGTATTAGTTCATGATGCTAAGATTGATGAATACATGCAGACTACATTTGGCGACATCAAAACTATGAGAAGTGCTAAATTAACTATTAACAATGCTGCATACAGATCAGGAATTAGGGCTGGGAATACTGTAAGCATGGCACGTGGTGTTGCAACTGGAGATCAAATCGCAACTAAACTTCTTGGATGATGTTCAAATCTCCTCCCATTTGTTATTATTAATACATGGAACAACAAATACTAGGATCGGTTATGCAACCCTGTTTTACATCCGAGAAGGATTTTGAGGAAGCATCTATGAAAACCACACATGGTACAGATCACGGTTTCCTAGATAAGTATCGTGAGCACGTTACTGCATGTGAAATTATCGCAAACTGTGCTAAGTCCTATATTCTTAATAACTATACAGAAGTTAAAGATTGGGGAGATCTAGAGGTAACGATAACAGATAACAGTAAAAAGAGCACTTATTATGTGAAGTACGTACCAGGACAGTGGGTCGGTGATATAATGAAAAAGATGGATGATTATCTGAAAGAACAGCATAACCCGATTGTCACATTCACTGATGTTGTTTTAGATCCTACTGACGGAGATTTCTCAATTACAGTGAATGGAAAGGATCATTTTTGGATTGATGATCAGTCGGTTATCATCATAGCTAATTATATTGAAGATAGTATTAAATGATAAAACTTAAAGATATACTAATTCTTTATACTAGTAGAGATACATTTACTGAACCTTCAACGGATGGAGTACCAACAACTATGATTAAGAATGATGCATGGCGTAATGCAATGCACTACCCTATAGTTATACTTAAGTCATATGAAAATGATACATTCAAAATCATAAAGGATAGATATAGCTCAAACTTAACTGATTCTAAAAAACAGATAGAATATGTCCTAAGTAGAAAGCAAGATAGAAAGCAAGATAGAAGATTATTACTATGATTATATATGTAGATATGGACGATGTCTTAGCAGATTTTACTGGTGCTTATGATGCGGCTATTAAGAACTGCCCAGGTCAAAAATACCCACAAGCAGGAGTAGATTACTTCAGAAAATTAAAGCCAATTAAAAATGCAATTGCAGGTATCAGATTTCTCCAAATGCGTGGACACGATGTCTCAATTGCCACTAGGCCTAGTGTGCTAAATCCTATGTGCTATATGGAGAAACGACTTTGGATAGAAGATCATATTGATATTGATATGTGTCACAAACTATTCATGGCTCCAGATAAAGGTAGACTTATTGGTGATTTACTTATTGATGATTACCCTTGGCCTGGATTTCAAGGAGTACAAATTCTGTTTGGTGGACCTCAACCAGCAAATCCTAATAAGACAATTGATTGGGCATATATAATTGACAACGTAAAGTAATGCTAAGATTATTCATTATTAACTTATTCAAAAAACCAAGACAGTCAGCTTACGAGAAATTGTTAGCTGAGTGGCCAGTAAATTTTATAATTTATGACTATAACAGAATAAAAATGAAAGAATTAAACTAACGGTTTAATTACCACCTGGTTTTTGTTATAATGTTATATGAAGTTTAGTACAAAGGAAAGAGATATTTGGCTTACAAGCGATTCGCATTATTCGCACCGTAACTTGACCAAAGGTGGAACACATTGGGATAATAATGATAAATGCCGCGACTTTGTAGACGAAGAGGCTATGGACGCTATGATAGTTAAGAACATTAATGATAATGTTAAGCCTGAAGATATTCTGCTTCACCTCGGAGATTGGTCTTTTGGTGGAATAGACAAAATCCAAGAACTCAGAAGCAAGATAAGATGTAATATTATTCACATAGTAAGAGGTAATCACGACAAGCATCTACATACACTTGGACATAATATTCAAGGTTTCGCATCTATAAGTGATTATCTCAAAATAGAAGTTGATGGACAAGCAATAATTCTATCACATTACCCAATGAAATCATGGCATCACTCCTATTACGGATCATGGATGTTGTTTGGTCATTGTCACGGTAATCTCAGAAATCAAATTCCAACATGGATGCTGAAGAGATTACTTGAAGAAGAACGATGGGATGATTTAAAAGCACTATCGAACGATGAAGAAGTAGAAGGAATTTATCCACATGGATATAGTATGGACGTCGGCATCGATACACATCCAGAATTTAGACCATACAACTTTACGGAAATACAAGCGTATATGAATAAAGTTAAAGATAGTGGGTGGGAAACTCACTCTGATAGGTTATGATAGATATACAAACAACTACACAATGCGTAAAGTACATAGCTTCAAGGACTGGTGCAAAATTAATGAAGGTGGATGGTCGACTACCGCTACGCAAGATACCGTCCTTACACCAAAATTACTTAAAATTGCTGACGAAACTACTTTAAGATTTGAGAAGGATTTCAACAAGTATCTCAAAAATGTCGGTCTTCCCGAAGTAGACTTCATTAAACCAATTGGTTCTGGTAGTTGGTATGAAGACGATATTATCAATCAGCCTGACAAGGTTTACGGTGATATTGACTACATGGTTTCATACCCTCTTCTTGGTATAAGCTCAGAAGAACGAAAGGATGAAATAGAAACTAATAAGACTTATAACAGTGAGATGCTTAAGTTTGTTCAGACGAGCAACTTACCATATATTGACGAAAAAGAAACATCTGGATCTTCTTCACCCGGAGTTGTGAGATTAATGCTGAAGCTTGAATTTGAAGGTAAAGGGGTTGTAGTTCAAGTTGATATAGTCGTAACGTTCGGTCCTTACGAAGAATGGAGTATTGCAAGGTACACACCAATCAGAAATGTAAAAGGGTTCGTAAGTGGTAAGATTTATAAATCGCTTGGAGATGCGCTTGGAATTTCAATACAAGAAAGAGGAGTAAGAGCTAAATTTCAAGGTAACGTATTGGCACCATGGAATAAGAGAGCTGGAGTTCAGGAGAAAGCAATCACTATGAACTTTGGTACATTTTTAAAAGATATAGCTGACTTCTTTTATAAGTATGAAGGTGGTGATGGTGAAGGAAATCTTGATGCATATCTCAAGATGGTACCTGGCCTAGATGGAAATAAACTTTCAATCGAAGGAATGTGCAAAGGCATAAGAGCACTTGCAAATACACTAGAAGCTAATGGGACATTCGGCAATACTTTAAAGTATAATAACGCTCAGGAATTTCTAAATCAGTTCGTTCGGAATTATGACACCCAAATGATGGAAGTATATAATGCTAAGAAGTTCGAAAAAGCTGCATCACCAACTGCACATGCTGCTGTTGCAAAGGTAAGAAGCCTAATTACTGAATACGTCGGTAAGGTCAAATCTCTATTAAAATAGCGCTTTTCTCATATTTGTCCAATGAACTAGACAAACAATAGTTATATTCTAGTATAATCAAAACAAATAACTGTTTAATCATGAAATTATTATTCTGTAAAGGTTGCGGAGATACTTTCAGCATTTGTGTTGAAGAAGAACGTAGCTGTAAATGTGGAAAGACCAAAGGTAAGTATGTAGATAGACTTAACGCTACTTATAGTGGAGACGAGGCAATCCCATTAGGCTTCGCTAATGGTTCATTTGTCAATGCACTACGTAACCAACCAGAAGAAGGATTTGGTGACGATTTCACAGCATTCGTAATATCAAAAGATTGTTCAACATTTAGAAAAGTAAAATGCTAACTTTTTGGTTAATTTTCTGCATTTTATGTTGGGTAAAAATACGTTATAAGATTTATAGGCTTGAAGCAAATAAAATAACTTAGTATGAGCAAGAAATTATTTTTGCCAGTAGACTATACAAAGCTTAATAGTCGTAAAAAGAAAGTTGTAAGAGAACAGTATGTCGAGGAGCAGGGTAGGCTATGTTCCCACTGTAAGACAGATTTAGCAAAAGAACCACACAAAGTATTGTGGGTTAACTTGAGACTGTTCCCAAGGGGGTTTATGAACAACCTTGTTCATTTACACCACGATCATAATACTGGATTGACTCTAGGTGCTGTCCATTCTTATTGTAACGCTGTCTTATGGCAGTACCACGGAGAATGAAAGATGCTCCTGGAAAAGTTTCAGGAGAAATATCTAAATCTATTACAGGAAGATGTATAACTTGGATTGAAATTAAAGAATGAACTAATAGGAAAGAAATGAACATAAGCTATAAAGACCACGGAAAACCAGTTGACATCAACGGTAAGGAAATAAAAATAGGTGATATTGTCTATTATGCTAGAAAAGCTGATGGGACAGCAAATGGTGAACTCGTACAGAGAGAAGTAACGAGCTTTGGTATTCTTTATGCAGCTTTTCTAGAAACACCAGTAAGAATGGGGAAGTACACTTCAACTAAACCTTCAACGCAAGTTGCCATCTTAACATAATGGACATAAAATAATCAAATGGACCCAATAAAAGAAAAACATGGATGCCGCTAGGATTTGGTCTTAGTATCGAAAACTCAGGTATTCATGGAAAAGGATTATTCACAACTGAAGATATTGAAAGTGGTACCATTTTAGGTATGAGTCATATTATAGTTGACGAAGAGTTAATCAGAACAGCGTTAGGCGGGTTCTATAATCACTCTGAGGTTCCAAACTGTAAGAAAATCACTAATGTCATGGGTGATAGATGGTGGTTAGTAGCAGATGCGCAAATTCACAGAGGAGATGAGATAACTGTTAAGTACACATTCTATGATGTATAATTCATTTGTGAATTAATTAACTTAACTAACAGTATTAATTCCCACATAACCTTGTTATAATTTACTGAACAAACTATTAAACATGAAGACAAAGTTTACAACACAGTTTCGCAAAAGTCTAATTCCAGTTACAGAAAGTTTAGATCTCCTGGATATTACATCGCCTAGACAAGTTAAGAACGGAACAATTGAATTTGCAGATCCTATAAGTTCTACAGAATCTTTATTAGTTCTTTATACTATGAGAGAGACTGGGTATGTTTCAAGACGACTTGTTACTAATGATGGTACGAAGATTGTAAGAATGGCACCAGACTGTTTGAATGATAAAGGTGCAATTGGAAGAAGTCTTGCTGATCGCAATGCACAGCTTGGAATTCTTACTCGAGCAGTATTAAGAAATAGAAACCGCTAAGATGAGTGGTATTACGTTACTACGGAAGTTTGACAATGTTGAACTCAAAGTAACACTTACTGAAGAAGAACTTATTGATCATATCAGTAAGATGGAGCTTGACGAACGAGTGGTTCTTATACGTAAGCTGTTTGAGAACAAATCATTCTTACTTGGACTACTGAACGATTTGGTAGCCAAAAAGTAATTTTAATAGGTTCAATCAATATATACTATTGTTATATTACTATAGATTAACGACAAGTAAACATTTTAATTAAATAATAAAAACTAACATGAAAGTTTTATCACAACATGGTCACCAAGGTGACACACAATGGTTCGAGATTGAGGCCATTCCTACTGATGCAAAAGCAGTTGAAAAACAATTCATTGCAGCGTCTGAACGTACTGGTTCATTCCATGCACTATTCGGAGACTACAACCAGTTTGAAGTTGAAGGCGGAGTTGTAATTGAGACTAAGAGTGAATGCGTTCTTAACCACTCTCTTAAAGAACATTTGGGAACTACTTCTATGGACGAAGCTAAGATTCTTCCTAAGAAAGATCACCGTCACTCAATTATTCCTGGTGGAAAAACGTTCTTCGTAGGTATTCACCGTAAGGCTGATCCATTATCTGCATCTTTCAAAAGAGTTATAGACTAAGTCGAAGTTTCAGTTAATCAAATTTTAAAAAGGCCAATTCTTTAGAATTGGCCTTTTTTATGACATAATGACACAAAGACCTACCTATAAAACCTGGGACATATACGATTACATTGAAAAGAAAATAACTATGAACGACTTGAGAGTGTATATTGATACATGCTGTGGAGATTACATGAATCTTATGTGGGATGTAATACATAATGAACTTTCTCAAGATGCTATTGAAGAATGTGCACAATTGGGATCAATGCCAATACATTCAGTTGTGTATCAACAATTAATACGTGGAATACGAAACAATGCGACGAATAAGCGTAAATAGAAAAATAATAGGTGGAGTTGATGCAATCATTTGTAGTATTAAGCCCATGCTTAGAATGAACATTAATGAATCTATTTATTTTGTGCTTCTGCAATCAGTTTAGGAATATGTAGATGCAGACATAAAGTTTAGTGTGTTGGAAGAAGTTGAAGCTAATCATACTTACTGTAAAATGCATACACTAAAACCACTAAGACATAATCTCAAATTGATAATATAATGCCAACTATACGTACATGTATTTTAGTTAAGATGAATGCTATAGATGTCCTTGGTGGATTGAAGTGTCACATGAAAGTACATGAATTTCAAGTATGTCAGAATTACATACAGCATGTGATTGACCCACAGATCGGGTGGGCAATATTAAACTAAGTTAGACAAAGAAGCTTGTACTATAGCATAAAGTTTAAAGGTTTGTCATTCTAAATAGTTATATTGTATTGTAATTAAAACAAAGATGATGAAATTAACAGGAAAAGCATTAGGACATTTTGAGGAGTGGTATCGCAATCAAGGGTTTCCAATGGGTACGTATAGCACATGTGGGAGTACTTACGAGACTGTTGGCTTCGATGACCTACCAGAAGCAATGCAATGGGGCGTACTCGTTGACTTCGGGATTACCCTTGGTTTATTTATGAACGTAGGGCTTGATGAAGATGAGGCTGGAATTTATTGGGAACTTATTGAGCGGAAACGAATAACAATACCAAGCTATCCATACGCGGATATAACCGTAAAGAGAATAGATTGTGTTAGTTCATATGGCACAATAGATGAAGCAAGAGCCGCAGCTATCGAGAAACTTAACGAGATAATAAACAACAAATAAGATGACAATAGCACAACAGTTAAACTACGATTTTAGTAAAGGTAGTTTTAAACTATACGATTCAAATGGTAAAGAAATCTATTATGAGACTTCAAATGGGCATTGGGCTAAGTATGAATATGATTCAACTGGTAAAGTAATCTACTTTGAGGATTCAGAAGGTATCATTAAAGACAACAGACCAAAAGCAAATTGTAGTGGAAAGACAGTTATAGTTGATGGAGTTGAATACGAGTTAAAAGAAAAGAAATAATGAGATTTGTCCAATGAACTAGACAAATAATAGTTATATTCTAGTATAATTAAAAACCCGATAAGTCATGGCAGTATTAGAAGTAAGCAACGACCAATTGAAGTTGATACAAACCGCATTAGATTTTTATTCGCGAGTTGGTATTGGCCAATTTAATGTTATAAAGGAACACCTAACATTTGAAAAGCATTTGTATAATGAATGCATACCTGTTAAAGATGTCGAAGTTGGCGACTCAACTCAACAAGGAAAGGTACTTGAAATTAAGAATGGTAAAGCATTAATTGATGGTAGTATTAAGAACGGTATGTGGAACAAAGCAACCGAGTGGAAGAAATTGAAAGATGTTAAATTATCTACCAACTATTCAAAATATCATGAGATAAGAGATAATGTTGATAATCAATTAACCGAGGCCAGGAATATTTTGATTAATGATCATTCGGTTGGTAGAAATGGGAGTTGGGATATTTATAGTCCAAAGGTAGATGAATCATGTAGAGAAGCATTTGATATAATTCAGGTAATTAGACATGAGTTTTGGAAAGCCGATGAAAGCCGAAGTAACATTACCGTTGATTCGCGTGTTCATTTAACTAATAAAGATTCAAATAATATAAAGGTAATATTATGAAAAGACAAACGAAATACTTAGTACGACCGCATGATTGTCATATATGGGAATTGGATGAAAGTAATAATTGTTATCGCTCATGGTCAACGCGAGACGTGACATATCCAGATGGCACTAGAGCAAATGCACAATTAACACATACATTTGAAAATTTGACAGAGAATTATGATTTCTTCTCAATAGATGAAAATGAACTTCAAAAATATGCAGATCGAAACCATGAACATCATAAATTTATTAATTGGGCTACAAGACCAGATGGTCATGGCGGTTCAAAGGGCGGAACATATAAAGAATATAAGAGATTATGAAAATAGATGTAGAAAAATAAATAGACTAGAAATTATAAATCATGCTAAAAATGATAAACAAATTGGTCGCATATTGACGTTATATAAAGAGTTAAAGCAGTTCAATGAATTGGAATTTTCAGTACAAGACAATGGCAAAACCTTAAAGATATTTTCAACTTAAAAATGAAAAATAAGATGAAATACAAACTACATAAATTACCATTTTGGTTTAAATTGATATGGGCAAAGGCTTTTCTTTACATGTTCAAAGGGTTTGGGGATACGTTCGATAACGACATAGTTCTTTATAATGAATTGAAGCTGTGGATTGACACCAAAGGAAGGCCGACTACTTCGAACATTAATTATCACATCAACAAATGAAAACACCAAAAGAACTTAAAGAAAAATAAGATGAGTTGGAATCATAGAGTATTAAAATCAAAAGACGGTGATGATGATTGGTTTCAAATTCACGAGATGTATTACGACCAACGCCATAAACCTAATGGATGGACTAAAAGTGGGGCTACAGTATGTGGAAACTCAATAGATGAACTTCGGGAGACATTACATAAGATGCTTGAAGCATTGGACAAGGAAGTACTAACCCAACCTACATAAGATGAAACTACTAGATAAAATACAAAGAGACATTGACGAGATTGCTGAGTTTGGATTCTGCAATTACGCTGAGACATTCAAGACGTTGATTGAGGCAAGGGATAGGATTAAAGAACTGGAGTTAGCATAAATGGCACCTTGCATGCTATCCATATTAGACAGCTTAAAGTTGTATGATAATAACGGCTTAGAGTTAGATAATGAAACGCTTTCAGAAATGATGTTTAGAAAGATGAAAGGATATGGCATTGACCTTAACAAAGAGTTGGGATTTACACATTTAGAACCAGTTACTAAAAACAAAGAAGATGAAAGCAAGTGAACTACGTATGGGTAATTGGGTTAAGATAAACGATGCCTTATTTAACGAATACTACAAGGATGATTTAAAGACTAGCCAGTTCAAAATAAGAGGATTTAACGATAGTAGTCACATAGAAGGCAGTAAGCAAATTCTTTTTTGGGAGATAGACTCTATGTTGGGTGGTAGGACGCATTCAGGTTCAAGAGACATTGACTGCGAACCAATCCCACTAACAGAGGAATGGTTAGTAAGTTTTGGGTTTGAGTCTGAGGGTTTAGGCTATGAGATAAATGATAGGTTTTTAACAGTTATATCCGAAGAAGATGAAGGCTTTAATGTTCTAATAATGACTGCGGATTTTGAAAAGCCTATGTATATTACTTTCATCGAGCACGTCCACCAACTACAAAATTTATATTTCGCTTTAATGCACAAAGAACTAGAACCAATGAATAGTTAACTCGGTTTCAGATTCACCAACAAGTAGTTATATTTTAACTGTAATTAACACAATAACACAATTCAAAACGCAATGATTGAAAAATTAACACCTGAGCAGGAAAAGCTCGTTGAAGCCAACAGAGATAAGTGGCTAAGTAAGTTTTTCGACTATGATGTAAAAACTCAATTTGAAGAAGGTCGCTGTAAGAATGCTATCAAGGCATTGTATAAAATGTGTGACTTGGCTAAGCCTGAGGTAATCGTAGTCGACTCACCATATGAAATCCAAGTTGAATGTAACAGAAGAGCTGGAACGTTGGATAGCCCAACTACATATAGCTATTCAAATTATGGCAATGCATCAGACTTTGGTTGGATTGCATTCTATGACACCTTCATCAAGTTAGGTGTTAAGATAGAAGATGAACTAATGGAAAAGTTCAGCGTGATGAAAGAAGTTATAGAATCAGGTTGCTTCATGAGTGTTCAGTTAGAAGGTCTTTGTGTTGTATCAAAGCTCCCTATTAAAATTAACCGTGACGAGGAAAACAGATTGCACTCAACTGTTGAGCCAGCCGTTGAATTCCTAGACGGATATAAGCAACATTATGTAGCTGGCCGTTTCATTGAGGAAGATGTATTCAACGCATGCGAAAGTACAGAATCTGCCAGAACCAAATTCTTAGGTGAAGAAAATGAGGATATTAAATCTGTCATCTGTTTTATTGTAAGAGACCGGTTTGGTGAAAGGGGACTGTTGGAAATGTTGAAAGCTGAGCTATATGCTGAAGCTGAAGTTACTCACAGCGCTGAGTATTCTGAGACACTTCGATTATACAGAACCAAAGAGACTTACAGTTTCTTGATGGACAGCAAGGAAAATCCAAATCAGCCATACTGTTGGTTGGAGTATACGTGCCCATCTACAGGAACAGTGTATTTGATCGATACATTTGCAGACTTCACCACTCCGCTTGAAGCTGCTAAATTCCACCGTCCAGCTGGTATTCCACTTGACGTGGACTACACTTGGAAGCACTTTGCACACTAAGCAAAACGATTATAATTGCAGTGAGGCTGCCATACATAAACTGTGTGCCAGCCTTATTAGTAATTTATACTACTGGTCTGTGAATGGTACTTCTATTGGAGTTGTATCGGGATTAGATGACAGTGGCATAAAATTAATGGAGGAAGTTGATGACTTAATAGATGGAAATGTTACTATCAAAGCATACTGACCACCATACTTATGTACTAATGAAAGAAATTAGCTTTAAGCTGGCCGTTAAGATTATAAGCAACGTTAAGAACAAAATACGAACAGAAATAATAAAGGAATACAGTTATAATTCATCGTCTGTTGAATTTAGTTCATTCATTCCTGGTCATAAAATCTGTCAAGGGTATGTAGATCGTGTACTCAAACGCAGAGTACTTAATACAATTAAGAGAAATGTTAACCGAACTTAATAGTACTTGCTATAGTGTAAAGTATAAGTGCAAAACTCCAAAAGAGTCAAATCGTTATCTTACAACAGCAATATGGGACAGAGTAGAAGGACCTATATGCAATGAGCTTGGTAGTTTTACACTTGATCGTATCCAGAATGCAACTATACATAAAGCCGTACAAGAGGGTCATTTAGTAGATTGGATGTAATGAAAGTAATCAGGATTGGATGTTAGAACTATCAATTCTTATTCCCCAAACACAACACTATGTAGCCAAACTCAATACGAGGCTGTTGGTGCTAAGACCTGGGCGGACGAAGCGTTCGTATAGGACCCAGTATTAGCGTAAACTTAACATCTAGTTGGTTCATTTCAATTAGATGATTGTTATATTATAAATGAATAAAAAGTCGTAAATATAGTTGACTAACTACTTTGAAATAATAGGAAGGACTATCTCATTGGTAGATGGAGAACTTCATAGAGCTACGAAGAGTAAAATAGCATTTGGCGTAGATGGAATAATAGTAGATAGTGTGCATGAGATCATAGACAATCAGATTACAATAGGTTTTTATTGGGCAGTAATAAGTACCGTTTTTCATGAAAAATAGAAGCTGGCAAATTTGGAAAATTTCTGATACTACGTTTGATCGTTTAGATAGAATTATCGGAGAAACTTTAACGAGTAATGTTTACTTAGGCTATGATGAATACATTGATAGAATTGAGGCTATGATGTCCGATATAGCTGCAAACTCCAGACATGCCTAAGTTAATATACGTACATGACAGGATTGGTGATTACAATGCACAAAAGATGCGACGTACTTGGTGGGGGCATGATCCAATTCAATCTAAATTCTTGAACCCAGTTCAAAACACAACTAACGTTATAGCTGTCATAGCTTATGCACGGTACTCAGATAAATATACACCATGAAAGGAGTTGATATTGACAAAATAGTGAGTCCTATACAAGATAGCATGCGGGAAATAGATGACATTGAAAATATTAGAGTATTACGTAGAATTTTAAACGCTTCAAGATTTCCAGCAGGTGCACATTGGGAAATTAAAATGCAAACATTATTACAATGGGAAGCACAGCAGCTGGTATAATATTTTCGTTCTATATGCAGAATAGAACAGAGTTAAGAGGTATTACGAGCAGAGCAAGTTTTACGACAAGTACATTGGCAACAGTGCTAAGACAGGTTGGAATGAGTGCAAATAGAATTCAAGAAAATTCAAATTGGATTAGAATGGATGTAATAGCTAGCAAATTAAATCAGTAGTAACGCTAAAAATATGAGAAATTATAACTGTCATATAAAATACAGGCAATTGATGTAAAACACAATTTGCGTATTGGTTAGTGTTAAGCGATAACTTAAAGATCAAGCAACCTATTTCTTCTATGACTATGAATCTATCATTATTTAGCAGGATAATCTCGACCGTAGTCAGGAGACAGCATAATTGGGAATTTTTTAGAAAGAAAAATGCAAAAAAATGGTAATTGTTCTTAATGAAACGAGCAGCTATAATAGAAGAAATGAAACAGTTTAAATGATGTATGTTATGCCGTACGAAAATTATATAAACCGTTTCTGTAGCTCTGTTAGGACTAGGATGAACATAAAGATAACATTCGATCCATTTGAAGCTGAACGTTTACGACCTCGTAATGAAGTTACTAACCTTACACTTAGCATAAGAGATAATGTCTAACATTTATTATGATAATGGTTTTGGGTATTTAGTGTACTCTGTATATTACTACCGGTGGACTTTGGTGGTATTTCAAAACACATAAATGGATACAGCTTATGCTAAACACATTTCAGATATAACTAATAGTTGGTACATTTAAAGTAAATGGCAAAGATGTACTCTAAACTTACGTATGCTCGTACGAATATGATTATAGCTACTGGTTTGCATCAGGATCTTTGGGATATTATAGAACAAACGACAGCTTGTATGGCATTACCTATGCGACTTATCGTACCGTATAATATAGTTTCACAGGTTAAAACTAATATGTACGAGCATATGAAAAATGTAGACTAGAAGTACAAGCAGAATATTATTAGCTTGGCAACGATAACTAAGTACGCATCAGATAACGAAATATGAAAACATCACTTAAACTTACTAATGTATTTGCTAGAATTGCATGGTCTATTAGAAATGAAATGAGAAGTGAAGTAAATAAAGCTCAAGTTCGTATTGACAATACTACCACTAGAGTATTCTTACAAGTTTGCCAAAGAGTAATGGATCCAATTGTACCATTAACATTTAACACTTTCACGATTGAATAAGATCATATTGATAATTAGGTTATTGAAATGAAAGATAAAAATAAGTGGGTAAGACAGAAGTGCATACTCAAAATATTCACCCCAATATATAAACTCATAACTATAAGCCAGTTTTATTCTCACCAACCTAATGACAGAGGTACCCGTCGATTTATATCAGATGATATAGTACAGCAGGTCCTGAGAAACTTATCATGAACCAAAAGAATAGAGAAATACAATTGTATATTAGTCGTGTTTGCCGTATGCCATTGATAGAAGCTTACCGTAATTATTCATCGATAATACCAACCATTCTAATAAACGATCAAATGCACAGAGATATTGAGCATAATTCAAAAACATCTAAATGATATTAGAAAGCGCAAGTAATCAAATTACTGATATGTTTGAAAAACTTCATGATAGATTTTCAGTTAATAAAAATAAAACAAAGTACAAATATATTAATATGAACTTATTGAATGATATGATTATACAGCATTACATAAAATGCTCTGCAAATAGACCACATCGAATGTATACATAGATATTAGACTCTATTAAAAATGATAATGAAATCAGTTAATCAACAAATAACGAATAAGGTTTCTACTGACGTATTACCATCGCTATACGTCAGTAGATTAGAATTTAGAATAAACCAAATATCTATTAACCTCATTCCATTGCTCGATGTCAAAAACAGTATTCAGAATACATCGTATAGTACATTAGCACGACATAAGTATGGTCATAAAGTTCATATTTGTCCAATGAACATCAGGATCTTTGGGATATTATAGAACAAACAAACACTATAACTAATGACAACAATAGCAAAACTATTAAAACACGACTTCACCAAAGGTGATTTGAACCTATTCGATACAAACGGTAATGAAACCTATTATGAGACTTATGGGTATTGGCTTAAGAAAGAATATGATTATAATGGTAAAGTAATATATTATGAGAAATCATATGGATATTGGATTAAGAGAGAATATGATTCAGATGGTAACGAAACATACTTCGAGGATTCAAATGGATATTGGTGTAAGTGGGAATTCGATTCCAATGGTAAAGAAACCTATTTTGAGGGTTCAAATGGGTATTGGTATAAGAAAGAATTCGATTCCAATGGTAATGAAATCTACTATGAGGATTCAGCTGGTGATATTGAAGATAATAGGCCAAAAGCAAATTGTGGTAAAACAGTTACAATTGATGGAATTGAATACGAACTAAAAGCAAAGAAATAATGACAGTAGCAAAACTTTTAAAGCATGATTTCGCCAAAGGTTCATTAAACTTATTCGATTCAAATTGTAAAGAAACCTATTTTGAGACTTCAACTGGGCATTGGTATAAGTCTGAATTCGATTCCAATGGTAATCTAACCTATTTTGAGACTTCAACTGGGCATTGGTCTAAGAGAGAATTCGATTCCAATAGTAATAACACCTATTTTGAGACTTCAAAGGGGTATTGGTATAAGAGAGAATATGATTCCAATGGTAGTGAAACCTATTTTGAGGATTCAGAATTGTATTGGTCTAAGAGAGAATTCGATTCCAATGGTAATGAAATCTACTATGAAAATTCAAAAGGTGATATTACAGATAATAGACCTAATGCAAATTATGGTAGTAAAACAGTTACAATTGATGGAATTGAATACGAATTAAAAGCAACGAAATAATGACAATAGCAAAACTTTTAAAACACGACTTTGCCAAAGGTGATTTAAAGTTATATGATTCAAATGGTAATAAAACCTACTATGAGGATTCAAATGGATATTGGTATAAGAGAGAATTCGATTCCAATGGTAATGTAACCTACTCTGAGGATTCAAATAGGTATTGGTCTAAGTCTGAATATGATACCAATGGTAATCAAACCTACTATGAGACTTCAAATAAGCATTGGTATAAGTATGAATATAATTCCAATGGTAATGAAATCTACTATGAGAATTCAAAAGGTATTATTAGAGACAATAGACCAAAACCAAATTGTGGTGGTAAAACAGTTACGATTGATGGAATTGAATACGAATTAAAAGCAAAGAAATAATGACAACAGTAGCAAAACTATTAAAGCACGACTTCACTAAAGGTGATTTAAAGTTATATGATTCAAATGGTAAAGAAACCTACTTTGAGGATTCAGATGGGCATTGGTCTAAAAGAGAATATAATTCCAATTGTAATCAAACCTATTTTAAGAGTTCAAATGGGTATTGGTATAAGAAAGAATTCGATTCCAATGGTAAAGAAACCTATTTTGAGGGTTCAAATGGGTATTGGTATAAGAAAGAATTCGATTCCAATGGTAATGAAATCTACTATGAGAATTCAAAAGGTACTGTTAGTGATAATAGACCAAAACCAAATTGTGGTGGTAAAACAGTTACGATTGATGGAATTGAATACGAATTAAAAGCAAAGAAACAATGACAACAGTAGCAAAACTTTTAAAACATGATTTCGCCAAAGGTTCATTAAACCTATTCGATTCTAATGGTAGTGAAACCTATTTTGAGAATTCAAATGGTATTATTAGATATAATAGACCGTCTAGTCATAAAGTTCATATTTGTCCAATGAACTAGACAAATATTTGTTATATTTATATTGTAATCAAACAAACACTATAACTAATGACAACAATAGCAAAACTTTTAAAACACGACTTCACCAAAGGTTCATTAAACCTATTCGATACAAACAGTAATCTAACATATTATGAGGGTTCAAATGGGTATTGGGTTAAGAGAGAATATGATTCAAATTGTAAAGAAACCTACTATGAGAATTCAACTGGGCATTGGTCTAAGAGAGAATATAATTCCAATGGTAATCGAATCTACTATGAAAATTCAAATGGTGATATTGAAGACAATAGACCAAAAGCAAATTGTAGTGGTAAAACGGTAACAATTGACGGGATTGAATACGAATTAAAAGCAAAGAAATAATGACAACAATAGCAAAACTTTTAAAGCACGACTTCGCCAAAGGTTCATTAAACCTATTCAGCACTAATGGTAATGAAATCTATTATGAGGATTCAACTGGGTTTTGGTATAAGTCTGTATATGATACCAATGGTAAACTAACCTATTCTGAGAATTCAAATGGGTTTTGGTATAAGAGAGAATTCGATACCAATGGTAATCAAACCTATTTTGAGAATTCAGAAGGGTATTGGTCTAAGAGAGAATATGATACCAACGGTAATCAAACCTACTATGAGGATTCAAATGGGTATTGGTATAAGAAAGAATATGATTCTAATGGTAATCTAACCTACTATGAGACTTCAAATGGGTTTTGGTCTAAGAGAGAATTCGATACAAACGGTAATCAAACCTATTATGGGGATTCAAATGGTATTATTAGAGACAATAGACCAAAAGCAAATTGTGGTAAAACAGTTACAATTGATGGAATTGAATACGAATTGAAAGCAAAGAAATAAATACTCATGAAAACATTCACTTAAGATAAGATGATATACTTTGCGCAATATCGTGAAGCTAAAGGTTATCAACCTAATATATTTACTTAAATTATGACAAGAAGAATATTATGATTAAACGTAGCAGAGTTCTTTGATAAATCTAAAATAAATAGTATTATTTACTATTGATAGTTTAGCTCTTTTGTCTACATATATAAATGTATATTAAGAATAATCAAAGTTTATGCTGTAAACACATTAAAATTAGTCTTGCTTATAATAAACAAAAACAAATGAAATATTGGAATCTCAATTTTTTAAATGACTCTGAACAAGTCGATATAAGTATGGTAGAAATGAATAAGGGTATAGTAAACATTAATCTTCATACTCACAGTTGTAATAATCGTAAATTTCCTAGATTAAAAACAAATGGTATTTATTGGATTAATGATTCTGGCATATCATTTCTAACTTCTTATATTAAAATCAAAGTAGTTCATATAAGATCAGGAGTAATATTCTATATCAAATATAACTCTAAACTAAATGAATTTAAAAGTAAAGAATTACATTTTGAAACAGGTAGTATAATTCATTTACATGCTGAACCAGAGTTTATAAACGTAAACTTAAACCCTAAATACTATAAAGTAAATACACTTGGTAATAAATCAATTATTAATTATCAATTTACAGGTTATTAAATAAACAAATCTTAAAACTAAACAAATGGAAGTTAAAAGAGCAAAGGTAATTATGTTACCTACAAATAATGGTGTAATATTAAAAGGAATTAAAAATAAAGGTTTATCTGCTCCTATAATATTATCAAATGAAAGTAATGAAGAGTGGGATAAGTTTGGTACACCTCAACACTTATACTTCACAACTGATGAAGATATTAAAAGTGGTGATTGGAAATTAATAAATACTGACACAGACAAACTTTCAACAGTTGTACAACATGAAAAAGGAATTAATTATTATAAACAATCTAAAATAATAGCAACAACCGATAAATCACTTACATTTATCCCAAAAGAAATACCAAGTGGTATTGCATTTGAATTACCACAACCTAGTAAATCATTTATTGAAAAATATGTTAAACTAGGTGGTATTGATGAAGTTAATGTTGAGTATGGAATAGATATGGTTCTTGAATATTCATCAGGAACAACACCATCAACATTTCTCAAAGTAAACTCACACAATGAGATTACAATTCATCCTATTAAAGATAGTTGGTCAAAAGATGAAGTTGAGCATGTACTTAGAGATTTCTCTAATGTTATGGGATTAGATAGTAGTTATGTTAGAACCTATATTAAAGAAAACATATGATAATACTCACATATTTAGGTTACTTATTATTAGCTATAATAGTGTTGGGTTGATTTACCAGCTATTATAGATGTACTAATAAATACAATATGGAAGGTATTGGAATATTGATATTAGTGGTGGGATTTTTTATTTGGAAAGCAAGCATAAAAGGAAATGAAAATCAAAGGTCTTAAAAGTTGGATGCATCTAGCTGATGGATGGTTGACTTACAGGGTAACCTATTTCTTCCGACGTAAATACCGCCAAGTTAGAAATGTATTCAGGTGGCTCCCAATTATCTGGAACCAGTTTGATTTTGATTATTGCTACTCTATAGAGGTATTTAAATTCCAACTACTCAAACAAGCGGATGTTATGGAGACCAGTGGTACATTAGTCGGTAGTGAACATAAAGCCAAGAGAATCAGAACCATCATAGCATTAATGGATAAAGTATATGATGATGAATATGCATTAGAATATTACGATAAGTCTATTGAATTATACGGTAAGTATGAATACAAATTCGTCCCAATTAATGAGACAGCATATAACCCTATAACTAAAAAAGTAGAGGAGCTAAGTGAGATGATACAAGTATGGGAACAAAATTGGACGAAAGAGGAACTGGTAGATATTGAGGCTCATATAAGCCAAATGATGATAGAGTCTGATATAAAACAAAAACGAGCACATAAATTATTGTGGGAATTAGTTGAGCATAATATTCAAAGATTTTGGGATTGATTAATATACAATGAAAAAGGAAGATACATTCGTATTAGACAAAGACTATTATATGGATAATGACAAACTAGTTCTTACTGGTGAATATCTGTCTAAGATACGAAAAAGTTGTTGTGGGAATGGTTGTAGACATTGTCCATTTGATCCTACTGGTATTAAAGGAATACTAGTTAAATTATAAGGATCAAATAACTTTTAAGACCTTGGGTAAGATAACATGGCATTAGACTAAAATTTCTATATTCTAAATCTAATTATCAAGCCGTAAAACCTCATTCTGTACAGTAGACAGAACCTTCTTCAGTACTTCTATTATATCCTATATAAAGTAAATTACTAAAGCTTAGACATCTGCTCTATAACTATCACCGTTTCTCTAATAGTAAATACACCCTGTAGATTACATATCAAGCCAGCTAGAAGATAACTCTCTTACTTAAAGTCTCAGAACCAAACTCAGCCAGCTCTTCCAAAATAACACTAAACTAAATTATATCAAATCAATAACTATTATCAATATTAACATCAGGGAAGATCCAAAATTAATCATTAACTCATATATTAATCATTATACAATCTAGTATACAATATCAACATACTCTCATATCCGTATCTGATCAAATTCTCGGTTGTTCTATCAATGTTATATCAATGTTATATGATCTTCTATCAATTTTATATGATCTTCTATCAATTTTCTATGATGTTCTATCAATTTTCTATGATGTTCTAGGATGTTCTATCAATTTTCTATGATGTTCTAGGAAAGCGGTCCGACAATTCAGTACCCAAGCGTGTACTCCCCAATCTCTCAGAACCCACGACTATCCTATACACACCTTAAAGCTACACTAGTTTCATTTTCCCTGCTAGCCAGCTCTGAATTCTCCGTAGCCAAAATGAGTTGCTTGTTAGCTTAGTCCTTTTAGTCTATAGTCAGCTGTCTATACTCTATTGCTGTCTATACTGCTATTATTATAGATATACTTTTATGTTAATGCTGATAATTTATATGAATGGTGATAAAACGATTTGCATTAGGTGTAGATGTAGAGTTCAAATCTAGTGATGGCCAGAAGGAGTCATTTGTATTCAAATAATTAAAGATGATGAATATTATGCTATTGATAGACCGTAGTCATAAAGTTCATATCTGTCCAATGAACTAGACAAATATTTGTTATATTTATATTGTAATCAAACAAACACTATAACTAATGACAACAATAGCAAAACTTTTAAAGCACGACTTCACTAAAGGTTCATTAAACCTATTCGATACCAATGGTAATCTAACCTACTTTGAGGATTCAAACGGGTTTTGGGTTAAGAGAGAATTCGATTCTAATGGTAAAGAAACCTATCATGAGGATTCAAATGAGTATTGGTCTAAAGGAGAATTTAATTCCAATGGTAATCAAACCTATTATGGGGATTCAGATGGGTTTTGGGTTAAGAGAGAATATAATTCCAATTGTAATCTAACCTACTCTGAGGATTCAGATAAGCATTGGGCTAAGTGGGAACGTGATTCCAATGGTAGAGAAATTTACTTTGAGGATTCAACTGGGTATTGGTCTAAGTATGAATTTAATTCCAATGGTAATCAAACCTACTACGAGAATTCAAAAGGTATTATTAGAGACAATAGACCGTCTAGTCATAAAGTTCATATTTGTCCAATGAACTAGACAAATAATAGTTATATTTATATTGTAATCAAACAAACACTATAGATAATGACAGTAGCAAAACTTTTAAAGCACGATTTCACCAAAGGTGATTTAAAGTTATATGATTCTAATGGTAAAGAAACCTACTTTGAGGATTCAGATGGGCATTGGTCTAAAAGAGAATATAATTCCAATTGTAATCAAACCTATTTTGAGAGTTCAAATGGGTATTGGTCTAAGTCTGAATATGATTCCAATGGTAAAGAAACCTATTATGAGAATTCAAATGGGTATTGGTATAAGTATGAATATAATTCCAATTGTAATAGAACCTACTATGAGAATTCATATGGTACTATTAGAGACAATAGGCCAAAAACAAATTGTGGTAAAACAGTTACGATCGATGGAATTTAATACGAATTAAAAGCAAAATAAATAATGACAACAGTAGCAAAACTTTTAAAATACGACTTCATTAAAGGTGATTTGAACCTATTTGATTCCAATGGTAAAGAAACCTACTTTGAGGATTCAGATGGGCATTGGTCTAAAAGAGAATATAATTCCAATTGTAATCAAACCTATTTTGAGAGTTCAAATGGGTATTGGTCTAAGTCTGAATATGATTCCAATGGTAAAGAAACCTACTATGAGAATTCAAATGGGTATTGGTATAAGAAAGAATTCGATTCCAATGGTAAAGAAACCTACTCTGAGGATTCAAAAGGTACTGTTAGAGATAATAGGCCAAAAGCAAATTGTAGTGGTAAAACAGTTACAGTTGATGGAATTGAATACGAATTGAAAGCAAAGAAATAATGACAGTAGCAAAACTATTAAAATACGACTTTACTAAATGTGAATTGAACCTATTCGATTCTAATGGTAATCGAATATACTATGAGGATTCAACTGGGTATTGGTATAAGAAAGAATTCGATTCCAATGGTAAAGAAACCTATTGTGAGGATTCAACTGGGTTTTTGTATAAGTCTGAATTTAATTCCAATGGTAATCAAACCTATTTTGAGACTTCAAAAGGGTATTGGTCTAAGATAGAATATAATTCCAATGGTAATCAAACCTACTCTGAGGATTCAAATGGGTTTTGGTCTAAGAGAGAATTCGATTCTAATGGTAAAGAAACCTACTCTGAGGATTCAAAAGGTGATATTACAGACAATAGACCAAAAGCAAATTGTAGTGGTAAAACAGTTACAATTGACGGAATTGAATACGAATTAAAAGCAAAGAAATAATGTCAGTAGCAAAACTTTTAAAACACGACTTTACCAAAGGTGATTTAAAGTTATATGATTCAAATGGTAAAGAAACCTATTTTGAGAATTCAAATGGGTCTTGGGTTAAGAGAGAATATGATTCTAATGGTAATGAAACCTATTTTGAGAATTCAATTGGGTTTTGGCATAAGAGTGAATACGATGCCAATAGTAATGTAATCTACTCTGAGTATTTTGCTGGGTATTGGTATAAGAAAGAATTCGATTCCAATGGTAATCAAATCTACTATGAGAATTCAAAAGGTACTGTTAGAGACAATAGACCAAAACCTAAATGCAATCTCAAAACTGTTACGATCGATGGAATTGAATACGAACTAAAAGCAAAGAAATAATGACAACAATAGCAAAACTTTTAAAGCACGACTTTACTAAAGGTGATTTAAAGTTATATAATTCCAATTGTAAAGAAACCTACTTTGAGGATTCAGATGGGCATAAGTCTAAAAGAGAATATAATTCCAATGGTAAAGAAACCTACTATGAGACTTCAAATGGGTATTGGTCTAAGTCTGAATATGATTCCAATGGTAATAAAACCTATTATGAGGATTCAGATGGGTATTGGTCTAGGTCTGAATATGATTCCAATGGTAGTGAAACCTATTTTGAGAATTCAAATGGTATTATTAGAGAAAATAGACCAAAAACAAAATGTGACGGAAAGACGGTTATAATTGATGGAATTAAATACAAATTGAAAGCAAAGAAATAATGACAACAATAGCAAAACTTTTAAAGCACGATTTCACCAAAGGTGATTTAAAGTTATATGATTCTAATGGTAAAGAAACCTACTCTGAGAATTCAAATGGGTCTTGGGTTAAGAGAGAATCTGATTCTAATGGTAATCAAACCTACTATGAGACTTCAAATGGGTATTGGTATAAGTCTGAATATGATTCAAATGGTAATAACACCTATTATGAGAATTCAAATAAGCATTGGTCTAAGAGAGAATATGATACCAATGGTAGTGAAACCTATTTTGAGAATTCAAATGGTACTGTTATAGACAATAGACCAAAACCTAAATGTAATCTCAAAACTGTTACGATCGATGGAATTGAATACGAACTAAAAGCAAAGAAATAATGACAACAATAGCAAAACTTTTAAAATATGATTTCGCCAAAGGTTCATTAAGCCTATTTGATTCAAACGGTAATCAAACCTACTTTGAGAATTCTGATGGGTATTGGTCTAAGAGAGAATATAATTCCAATGGTAAAGAAACCTACTATGAGAATTCTGATGGCTATTGGGTAAAGTCTGAATATAATTCCAATGGTAATCGAACCTACTATGAGAATTCAGAAGGGTATTGGTATAAGTTTGAATTCGATTCTAATGGTAAAGAAACCTACTCTGAGGATTCAAAAGGTACTATTATAGATAATAGACCAAAACCAAATTGTGGTGGTAAAACAGTTACAGTTGATGGAATTGAATACGAATTGAAAGCAAAAGAAATAACATGAAAATCTGGCACATAGGGTGATACATATTCATATTACGACTTAGTAACAATTCTAGAAGTAATAGTCATAGTGAACTGATGAAGTCATTGAGGCTATCTGTTCTTGTATTTGCTATCTAACCAATTATAACAATTGTCATTTTATTTGGACCGTTGTTTTGTTATATTTAAATGGGATTATTAGGAACAGATGTATCGATAGTCATTGAACAAGAGTCTATTAGGCAAATACGAGCAGACATAAGTAAATGTATTGAAGGACAGATAAGTCATAAAGCTGATTGGTATGTAAATGTAACAGTTTGGGACTTTGTCCATGAGCTTGTATGGGATGAATTATTTCAACCTGTTGTTTTGACACTATCTATTCAGATTCCAATAATCCACGTTAAGCAGAACATTAAATCATGAGCAGAGTTTGTAGGAGTAGATACATAGCAGTAGAGGCAAATCAAATTAGAGAAGATTTTGATAAGAATGTAGGCATAGGCACAAGCAGAGTGGTTGAAGATATTATGTTGGAGCATTTTCAAGTACTTGTTCTAGTATACATAAGATGCAAATTTAGTGCGACAATGAATTTAACCATTTAAAAACAATATGACATCACACGAAATAGCACTTAAGTTTAGTGAGAAGTTACAATTTGAATACCAAGTTACAGACATACATGTAATGATGGAAGAACTGAGAGAGGCAATTGACCAACATGTGAAAAACAAGGTTAAAATTGTTGATGTACTTAGTACTACGAGCCAGTTGCCTGACTTATCTGCCGACTTTGAAAATATAATACTACGTTCTTTTCCTATTAAAGACAACGACCCCCCAAGAACACTTTGAAACTATAAATCACGCGGCTAAAGAATGTGAAACTTGGGTACGCCATAAGCTTAGTACAATTGGCATAAATCCCACAAACCCATTAGATTAATATTGTGACTATAAGATATTTAATAAATATGATATAGATACGAGATTAGTCCAATGAACTAGACAAATAATAGTTATATTTATATTGTAATCAAACAACAACAAAAATCAAACAATATGAAAAAGACTATCGGTAATATCACAATCTCAATTAAAGGAACCCTTATCACCTTCGTGGATGCTACTACTCGGGAAATGATTAAGGCTGTTGACTGCTCACCAGTCGAAGCACTAGGTAAGTATCATTCTTACGTAAAGCAACTTGAGGATCGTGAAGAAAGAATCGCATTAGGTCTGTCACCAACTCTTTCTAATTAAGCGCAAGATGGATATTCAACTGATTCAAATAAACAACGTCAAATACGATCCTGAATTATTCGAGGCATGGGAGATGAACAACGCTCTTGACACTCTGTTCAGTATTGATGGTGGTATCCCAAAGGCAACCAATTGGATGATCGTAGGTGACCCAGGAGTTGGTAAATGCGTCCATCCAAATACATTGGTAAAAATCAAAATTGATTCTACTGGTGAGGAGCGTACTATTACAGTCAAAGACCTCCACGAACTAATTAAATCTGTAAAATGAAACGTAAATTTATAGAAAGTATTTCTGCAGACAATATCAGCATCATGACAGATACTGGTTGGGAAAAAGTTAAAGGTAGTCACGTTACAATTGAGTATAAAGTATTCAACCTTGTCACTGACAGGTTATCACTACAATGTGCAGATGATCATATCGTTTTTAAAGAGGACTTCTCAGAGGTCTTTGTAAAGGACCTTGAGGTTGGTGATTTAATACAAACAGTAAACGGTTTAGAATCAGTTACTGAAGTATATGAAACAGACGACTTGGTAAATATGCACGATTTAGAAATTGATTCTAAAAACCATAGGTATTATACTGATGGAATTCTTTCACATAATACTACATTATTATTGGATGGTCTTGCTAACGCAAAGAAAGCTGGAGCTAAGGTACTGTTCGTATCTGGAGAAATGAACCAGGTCGATCTTTATCTATATGTCCAACGATTCCCAAAGTTTGGTGATATTGAAATATTCTTCCCACAAGAACTAGCTGAAGGTGACTGTCCTAAAGTTGCTCTACAGGAGCTAATGCAACAGGGATGGGACATTGTTCTGTTTGATAGTTTCGTGGAGGTTCAGGAAATCATCAAGGAAGCAGGAAATATGTCAGGGAAACAATCTGAGAAATGGATGTTAGATCTGATGGGTAAGAATAACCTTGGGCATAACGATACAAAACGCTATACCTCGTTCTTAAATATACAGCAAGTTACTAAAGGTGGAAAGTTTGTTGGGAGTAACCGATTAAAGCACATGACGACAGGGATGATGGAAATCAGATTCGTTGAAGAAGGTGATGATGATAGATATGTATTCTTCGATAAGAACCGAAGAGGGAATGTTGGAAAGAGAATGTATTTCTCATTACATTCCACAGGCGATGTTACTTACGATCTTGAACGATTCAATAAGGCTGAGAAATTACACGAAATGCAAGCCAAAGAAAAAGACTTACTTAAGGATGGCAACCTCAAATTTGAGGAACTGTTCAAACTAAGTGGAAATGATTCGAAGGAAGCTAATGGAGTGGGTGGTAAAACTGAACCAATTATAACTAGTATATCTTAATCGTACTTGGAATATTACTGTTTGTTTGATTGCATAGTGGGACACTGATTACTATCGGTGTCCCACAACAGTATCCCATAAACCCACTTACCCAATGGATAATAACATAACTGAAGAATATGATAGTATTACGAATGATCTTTATGCTTGGTGTAAAGACAATGAGTGTAAAGACTGTATAGATTCGATCTTAATGCGTTTGTATAATGATACACAATTCTTTTGTGCAGCTATTGAAACAAATATAAAATATATGACAAAAGTCCAATGAACTAGACAATTAATAGTTATATTCTAGTGTACCAATCAAACAAACATAATGGCAAAAATTAAAAACTTCGACCGTCCAACAGCAATCGCATTCGGTGCTGAACTTGAAACTGTATTAGCTAAACTTTCCAAAAAGTACGGAATTACAATCGACCTAAAGACTCGGAAGTATGAGACTGATGGATCTGGTTATAGTGCAAAGGTTATCGCAGCGGTAGTTGGTTCAGACGGAGTAACGGTTTCAAAAGAAGCTAAGGATTACGAACGGTTTGCAAAGGCATTCGGATTCACTATAAAGCTAGGTGAGACTTTCTATTCACAGGGTGAAAGTTATACTGTTACCGGGTTTAATGCTCGAGCCAGTAGAATGCCAATACAGGCCAAGCGAAATCGTGATGGTCTAGGATTCAAATTCACTAAAAGCGTTGTTCAAGCATGAACATATACACATTCAATATCGGAGATCAGGAAGTAGATGTCAAGGCAGAGTCCCAATCCTCAGCTGAAGCAAAGGTTAGTCATTACGATTTTCCAATACTTACCCACTATAATGGGAAATCAGTACTGGTGGGATTACCATATAAAATGAAAGAATATGACAAAAGTCCAATGAACTAGACAAATAATAGTTATATTCTAGTATAATCAAACAAACACTATATATTATGAGATTTATATTGGGTATAATATTTACTACCATTGGCATACATGCATTGTGCACTCAGTCTTATTTGGCAGCAGGTTCATATATGGTATTGGGTTTGGTTCTGGTAATCGTATATGGAGTTAAAATAGTCAAATCATAATGATAACATCGACTCAATTACAACTAAGTGTAATGTTCATAAGAGATTTACTCGCCTGGGCTGTTGTAATTGTATTTGGTACGATTAGGATCATGTTCATAGACGAATAAATACAAAATAGGTTTCAGACAAGGTCAGAAGTTGCTATATTATTAATATCAATCAAACAAAATAAATACTTATATGGATTACTTATCAGACACCATATTTCTTGAACGTTCAATAAAGGCGGCTGCACTTAAGCCAATCAGAAAAGAACTTTCACTTTCGGAATTTCAAATTGAAGGCAATGACAAAATCGTAATCGATGGTCAGCCGATCAAAATTTCACCGCAGGCATTCGCAAAGCTATTAAAGCGACTACGCATTCCGCCTGCTTTCGCTACACGATTCCTAGAGGATTTTGGTGAGGATGGACTTAAGCAACTTATGACAATGTTGAAAGGTTCTAAATCTTCAAAGAACGATACACGCGTTACATTGTTGGCTAATCCTAGGACAATGGTTATCGACGATATCCTACCAGCAGGTACAGCTGCAATCTCGAACGAAGCGTTCATAGATTTCACTACAGGTATTATAGATAAGTACGATCTTAAACCAACTCAATTCGGAACAGACGAACTAGGTGGTGTGGTTATCAATACCATCAACGACCGAAACATGTTTGAAATTGAAGGTATGAAGGATGAAAACTTCTACGGAGGTGTTACCTTCTCAAATGTACCAGGAGAAGGGTTAGTAGTATCACCATTCCTTGAGCGTTTAATCTGTACAAACGGAATGACATCAAGAATGCATGAAGATACATACAAACTATCAAGCTTAGATCCTGAAACGGTGAATGAGTTCAATAGTTCTATGGCAGATCTTGCTTCAATCGGCTTCCAACCAATGGGACTTTTTAATAACGTCCGAAAAGCATCTATGACTCAGGCATCACTATCAGAAGCGTACTACGCTGTAAACCTGCTAATGCAATTGTCACCAAAAACTGTGACATACGATAATATGCAACGATACATTCCAACTTACAGAATGGAGAAAGCATACGAAGACTATTCGAACCCAGTTCGTGAAATGAAAAAGAATCAGCTTAGAACTGCAAACGCTGGTATGACGGTATATGACGTGGTGAACGGAATGACAAATTTCGCATCTAACGATCAGAACCCATTACTTAATGACTTTGCCAGAGCTGATATCATGAAAGCAGCAGGTAAATTGCTAAACAAAGCAAGCTACGACTTCGATTCAATTGTGACTACTGATCCATTCGCAATGGGAAACATCATGAGTTCATCTGAGATGAGAGCTATCCGCGGAGATAGCTAAAAATAGACTGTTTGTTTGATTGCAACGTGGGGCGTCGGTTTACACTGATGCTCCACAACAGTTTTAATTGATACACATAAATATGGAATCTGTCGAAAAGCAAATAGGGAATGGTACCTGTTGTAATCAAAGAAGTAGTTTGGCTGCTCCGCGTTCTAGGATCTATCTTCAAATAGAATCTCAGATAGGAAAGAAGACATATAAGAAACTACTTAATAACATATTTAACGATAGGGCGGTTACTCTCCATCGTAGTATAATGACAGATATTTACAATAACGCATTATTAAAATAGAATATGAAACACCGTACTGTAACGAAACCTAGCATTCTCCCAGATGTAAGTAATAGAATAATGGACGTAGCTTCTGACTTTGAACATGACATCAGGATAATAAGAACAGAATGTAATACAAAATGGTTTAAGAGGTTGTATAATGGTTTATTTTTTGAGGTAACACTCAATGTATCAGATGTCATAGACGCAAGCATGTATTAAAATGAAAGATATATCACAAGTAATAGCAGACAATAGTACAGACTTAACTTCTAGTATGTCTGCTAGTTTCAACAGATATAATCTGTTTAGATATGCGATAGGTACTATAATAAGCTTCCAAATAGCAAACTTGCTAATCTGGAACTTAAGTTGGAACTTAGAAAGGAAATGGAATTAAGCTAACATGAACTATACAGCTTTAAATCTTATCAGTGAGCACTTTATACTAGTTGCACAGATACGTACAGATAGCCATGACTGGCAAATATCTAAACAAGCAGCTATATCAATATCAGATATACTATCTCCAATATTAACTATCCATAGTAATGTGTATATAGTTTATGATATATGTAACAGAGACGTAATATAATGAATCAATGGATAGTAGATAAGAGATCAATAGTACTACACCTGCTATATAGCTTATTAGACCTGCTAGGCTATCTGTAGATGATAATGCAGATGGTACGGGTAAACGTAGTATAACTTATTAAGAATGAGTCTTTGATAGCTAGGGTCTTAGTAATATGACGTTGATGTAAGTATCTTAATAATATGTATAAGTGAAAGTTCCAGCTAGGTATGCGTATTTTACGCACGGGCCTTTATAGCAGCTAGGATAATGGACAAGGCCTACGGGCCATGAATTTTCTAGAACTATTTTTTCCTAGTCCAGAACTCCTTCATTTTTCTAGAACTATTTTTTCCTAGTCCAGAACTCCTTCATTTTTCTAGAACTATTTTTTCCTAGTCCAGAACTCCTTCATTTTTCTAGAACTATTTTTTCCTAGTCCAGAACTCCTTCATTTTTCTAGAACTATTTTTTCCTAGTTATACTGCTCTGCTAGTCCAGAACTCCTTCATTTTTCCAGAACTATTTTTCATAATTCTAGAACGTCATCTACTCATCTATGGAATTTGTAACGATCCCCAAAAATTATTCCTAAATTTTTATTATCTTTATAAGTACGATCCCTCAAATGAAGTCTCTTCCAATCCCAATATAGACAGATGTCTAATGACCTGTGAAAAAATCTCTAGATATTCTGAAGTCTCTCAGATCTTAAGACTACTAACAATTGTAATTAAGGACAACATTCACAGTATCCCAGTATGCGCTTCGAGCGCAGTATATTGGGTATAGGTGCGATCATAAACTCTGGCTACTCATACAACATATTAATACTACAGATCGGTGATATTCGTAATCATTATGATGCAGGTATGATGCGGGTATACACTAATAGTTTGTAATTCTAGCGGAGTCTAGCAGCGTTCAACTAATAGATCGGTGATTAGCAGAGCAGTATAACTAGCAGAGCAGTATAACTAGCAGAGCAGTATAACTAGCAGAGCAGTATAACTAGCAGAGCAGTATAACTAGCAGAGCAGTATAACTAGTGTAGGTTGGTCGTGGCAGGTTTAGTGAGTTTGGTCAATTTGGTCAATAGAGGCAGGTCAATAGAGGCCCGGAAGCCGGAGGATTGGATAG
>Ga0222655_1000020_pt1 | contig 94854 bp, 104 predicted proteins | sample AntAcemetagen423_FD_179857 | JGI IMG/M metagenome (GOLD analysis project Ga0222655, IMG submission 179857) | Saline water microbial communities from Ace Lake, Antarctica - #423 | ecosystem: Environmental > Aquatic > Non-marine Saline and Alkaline > Saline | place: Antarctica: Ace Lake... | reverse complement strand
ATTTAAATTTACTCAACAATCTTTACAACAACGCCTGAACCCACTGTTCGGCCACCTTCGCGAATCGCAAATCTTAAACCTTCTTCCATAGCGATTGGTGCGATTAGTGTTGCTGTGATGGATACGTTATCGCCTGGCATTACCATTTCTGTACCTTCTGGTAAATCCACTGCACCCGTTACGTCTGTTGTTCTAAAGTAGAACTGAGGTCTATAACCATTAAAGAATGGAGTATGACGACCGCCCTCATCTTTACTTAAACAGTAAATTTCAGCTGTAAACTTTGTGTGAGGCTTAATTGACCCTGGCTTACATAGCACTTGGCCACGTTCCACGTCTTCACGCTTTGTTCCACGAAGCAACACACCAACGTTGTCACCTGCTTGACCTTGGTCAAGTAACTTACGGAACATTTCAACGCCTGTACATATAGTTGTTACTGATGGCTTCAAACCCACAATTTCTATTTCTTCGTTTATTTTAACGACGCCTCTTTCGATACGGCCCGTTACTACAGTGCCTCGACCTGAGATTGAGAATACATCCTCAACTGGCATCAAGAAAGCACCATCAATAGCACGTTGAGGCTCAGGAATGTATGAATCTAATGCTTCAGCAAGTCTAAGGATTGCTGGTTCACCCATTTCTGATTGATCACCTTGTAATGCTTTTAATGCGGAACCTGTAATGATAGGAATATCATCACCAGGGAAATCGTATTTACTCAATAATTCACGCACTTCCATTTCAACCAACTCAAGAAGCTCGGCGTCATCAACCATATCTGCTTTGTTTAGGAACACCACCATGTGTGGAACGCCAACTTGACGAGACAATAGGATGTGTTCACGTGTTTGAGGCATTGGTCCGTCAGCAGCTGAGCATACAAGGATCGCACCGTCCATTTGAGCAGCACCGGTAATCATGTTTTTCACATAATCGGCGTGGCCTGGGCAATCAACGTGAGCATAATGACGTTTTTCTGTTTCGTATTCTACGTGTGATGTATTAATGGTAATACCACGTGCTTTTTCTTCAGGAGCTGAATCAATGGTAGCGAAATCTCTAAGATCTCCACCATATTTCTTCGTCAATACTGATGAAATCGCAGCAGTAAGAGTAGTTTTACCATGATCGACGTGACCAATAGTTCCTACGTTAACGTGCGGTTTGGTACGCTCAAATTTACCTTTAGCCATAATCTTTTTCCTTTATTAAACAACTTCTACATAAAAATATTAAAATCATCAATTCAAAAACTGGTGCCCATGGCGGGAATCGGACCCGCGACCTCTCCCTTACCAAGGGAGTGCTCTACCACTGAGCCACATGGGCTGATTCAAAAAACCGAATCTGGAGCGGGCGACGAGGTTCGAACTCGCGACATTTAGTTTGGAAAACTAATGCTCTACCAACTGAGCTACACCCGCATACCCATACTAAACCCGACAAATAGCAGTAAAAGCCTTTTTTAATGGTGGAGGGAGAAGGATTCGAACCTTCGTACTCTGAGAGAACGGATTTACAGTCCGTCGCCTTTAACCACTCGGCCACCCCTCCCAACCGAACCCAAAAGTATGTTATGTTTGACAGAATTTGTCAATAAAAATAATAGCTTAAATTAAAAAGATTTGGTGCCCTCTGTCGGATTCGAACTGACGACCTACGCATTACAAGTGCGTTGCTCTACCAACTGAGCTAAGAGGGCTTTAAAAAAAATGTAACTATATCAAATTTTTATTCTTTGGCGATATATTTTTTTATTTTACTAACTTCAAATAGCTTTTTTTTATCTTATTAGAAGGATTTAATGCTTCTTTGTCAGCTTTACTAATATTTTTATTTAAGCTTGCTTTAAAATAAAGTCCCTCATTATTTTCAGCAGCATAAATCGATTTTACCGAGCCTATTGGTACAATTACCGACTCGTTAATGCCTGAAAATCTTGCTGAAAATGATATGAATTCATTGGTAATAAGAAGCTTGGCAACTGATGATGGTGCTATATTTAAAATAATTTCATTATTTTTAACATGACTTTTAGGTGCTATAACGGCACTATTGACCTCTGCCAAGATATAAGGCGTTAGTCCCTCATCAACACACCAATCAAATATTGCTCTTATTAAGTAAGGTTTTGTAGATTCCATTTTAACTTACTAGGGACGCATAGCTTTTTCCGCAGGAGACATAGCCTCATGAAACAAGGGTCTTTCAAATATTTTGTTTGCATACTTTAGTAATGGAGCGCAACTGCTTGGCAGCTTGATATCATAATGATCTAATCTCCATAAAAGGGGGGCAATAGCAACATCCAACATTGAGTACTCTTCATGAAGGAGGTAAGGCTGTTTACCTAAAATTGGGCTGATTTGTATCAACACATCGGTCACTACTTTTCTTGCACTGTCCGCTTTTAACTTTTCGTTAGACTCTAAATCATGCATATGCACAAATAGCTGATTTTCAAAATCTTTTAAAAACAACCTTGCGCGCGCCCTCATTACTGGGTCGGGTGGCATCAATTGTGGATGAGGAAATCTCTCATCTATGTATTCATTGATAATATTAGCATCCGTAAGCACTAAATCACGCTCAACTAGAACAGGGGAGTCTGAGTATGGGCTCAGAATAGCTAAGTCTTCAGGTTTATTGGTTAAATCGACATCAATAACTTCGAAGTCCATGCCTTTTTCAAAAAGAACAATACGACATCTATGGCTAAATGGATCTACAGAGTTTGAATATAATTTCATCATAATTTTTATTTAATATTTTTCCAATATTCCTTTTTAAGATTAATTGCCAAAACTAATAGCAAGAAAAGAAAAGCGAGCACATAGTAACCTATTTGCTTTCTTTTTTGTTGATTAGGCTCCGCCATAAAAACCATATAATTAGTAATGTCTCCAATAAACTGATCATATTCTTTAGGGGACAACTTTCCTGGTCTTTGCAAAACTAACTCATAAGTCTTTGGGTCTAAAATCTGCTCCCCCTGGAGCTCCCATAATATATGAGGCATAGCAGAGTTTTTATACACACTATTGTTCCAACCCATTTCACGGGAAGTGTCTCGATAAAAGCCTCTAAGATAACTATAAATCCAATCTTCCCCCCTAGATCTTGCAGTAACTGTAAGGTTTGGTGGTGCGGCCCCAAACCATTTTTTAGCATCATCCGCGCCCATAGAAATACTCATGGGGTTACCAATTTTGTCTGAAGTAAAAAGTAGATCTTTCTTAATTGTCTCCTCACTTAGACCAATTAATTGTAATTGGTTATAACGCATATAGCTTGCGCTATGACAATTTAAGCAATAGTTTATAAAATTTCGAGCCCCACGTTGCAGTGATTGTTTATCTTCAAGGTTCACTGGTGCCTTTAAAAGTTGAATATCGCTTGCACCTAACGACAAGTGAATACTAAATAATAAACATATGGCGAGTATTAATTTTTTCATGGCATGGTTACCCTGTTTGGAACAGTCTTAGTCTTATCTTTTTTGCTATAAAAGGGCATTAAAATAAAAAATAAAAAATATATTATTGTAAAAATTCTAGCGACAAAAGTTGCTATATCACCATTGCCCAATAGTGGTACCGCGCTACTGAATTGACCCCAAATATTTGAAGGAACAGTCCCCAAATAACCAAGAACAAAAAAACTTAGTACGAATGCAGTTAGCCATTTTTTATAGAGCAGGCCTTTATAACGAATGGATCTGACCGGGCTCTTGTCAAGCCATGGGACAAAAAAGAAAATTAAAACAGAAAGTCCCATAGCAGCAACGCCAGGGAATTGGCTGTTTAGAATAGGCGGCACAGCACGAAGAATTGAATAAAATGGGGTGAAATACCATACCGGTGCAATATGGTCTGGAGTTACTAAAGGGTTTGCAGGAACAAAATTATTATGCTCTAAGAAGTAACCTCCCATTTCCGGGGCAAAAAATATAATAGATGCAAATACAATCAAGAAAACAGATAAACCAATCAAATCTTTGACGGTGTAGTAGGGATGGAAAGGAATACCGTCCAAAGGTATTCCCGTCTTTTTATCTTTAAACGCTTTAATCTCAACTCCATCCGGATTATTAGACCCAACCTCATGAAGAGCAATTAAATGCCCAAAAATCAAACCAGCTAAGGCAAGAGGAAGGGCAATAACATGGAACGCAAAAAAACGATTTAAAGTTGCGTCTGAAACAAGGTAATCTCCCCGGACCCATTCTGCTAAGTCAGGACCAATAAAAGGAATAGTTGTGAATAGGTTAACAATTACCTGCGCGCCCCAATAAGACATTTGGCCCCAAGGCAATAAATATCCAAAAAAAGCCTCCGCCATCAATAAAAGAAAGATTAAAACACCGAATAACCACAGCAATTCACGTGGTTTTTTATATGACCCGTACATTAACCCTCTGAACATATGAAGATAAATGACAACGAAGAATAATGATGCTCCAGTTGAATGCATATAACGTATAAGCCATCCAAACGATACATCACGCATAATATATTCTACTGATGCAAATGCCTCTGCCGCATCAGGCTTATAATGCATTGTTAAGAAAATTCCAGTCAAAATTTGCATCACAAAAACAAACAAAGCCAGTGCGCCAAAAAAATACCAAAAATTAAAATTCTTTGGAGCGTAGTATTCGGTTAAATGGTTTTTTATAAATGATGATAGCGGAAACCTTTCATCTATCCAGCCAATTAAGCCCGTTGATTCGTTATTCTTGCTATTAGCCATTCTTAAGCTTTCTCCTCTTGGTCTTCGCCAATAATAATTATATTTTCATCCAAATATTTATGAGGAGGAACGACAAGGTTTGTTGGTGCAGGAGACCCCTTATACACTCTGCCTGCTAAATCAAATTTTGAGCCATGGCATGGGCAGAAAAAACCACCCTCCCATTCATTCCCCATGTCACCTTTTTTCTCTAGTTTCGGTGAAGGTGAGCAGCCCAAATGCGTGCAAATACCAACCACAACCAAAACATTTGATTTGATAGATCTGGTGGCATTCTGACAGTAGGTTGGTTGTTGTGATACTACCTTAAGATTTGGGTCGGAAAGATTATTGTTCTTGACGTCCAGGGACTTAAGCATATCCTTTGATCGATTCAAAATCCATACTGGCTGGCCACGCCATTCAGTTGTTTTTATTTCTCCGGGCCCGACTGAACCGACATCAAACTCCACAGCAGCACCAGCCGCTTTAGCTTTTTCACTTGGAAGCATACTTGAAGCAAAAGGTAGGGCTAGGGCAGAAGCGCCAATTGCTCCTGTAACCGATGTTGCCGCCAATAAAAACTTTCTTCGTTTAAGGTCGACTTTGTTGTTACCGTTTGCCATGAAATAAATCCTATATCTTAATAAGGTAATGAGGGGGTTAGGTTAAAACCATAACTTTCAAATGCTGCATATTATACCAAATCTGACAGGCCTAAATCATCTTAGTTTTATTTTTTTTGAAAGTACAATTCCAATTTCATACAAGAAGTATACGGGTATGGCTAAAAGTATCTGGGAGATGATATCTGGCGGGGTAAAAATTGCTCCGAACACAAATGAAAATGCAAAGAAATAAGAGCGATTTTTTTGGAACGTAACAATCTCAATCCATTCGAACTTTACTGATGAAATAATTATCAGTGGTATTTGAAATGCTAATCCAAAAGCTATGAATAAGGCGATTATCATTTCCAAGTAATTAGAAATATCAATCATTAAACCTACGTCTTTTGGAGTTATGGAAACAAAAAAGTGGAAAATTGCTGGAAATACAATAAAGTAAACAAAGATTGCTGCGAGCATAAACAAAAAGAAAGAAAATAAAAATAAAAAAGTGGCGAAAAATTTTTCTTTTTTATATAAACCTGGAGCTACAAAACTCCAAATATGATAAAAAATAATTGGGTATGAAACAATAAATGCTATTAAAGCGGTAATTTTAAAAGGAACAATAAATGTTGCCGACAGTTTTGTGCTAATAATTGATCCATTTAATATTGCTAACTCATCTAAAAGAGGTTGTGCAAAAAATTCATAAATATTAGTTGAGAATGGTATTAAAATTATTACTACGGCTAGGTATATTAATAATGACTTAATTAATACCGATCTTAGTTCCAGCAATTGCTCAAAAAAGTTTTTTTTAATGTTCAATTCTTTCTTGATCTACTTTTGATTTCTTTTTCAATGTTTTTAAGCTCTTTAAATCTATCCTCTGTATCTATTTCATTTTTTATTTCAAGAATAAAGTTTTTAGTTTTTTGTGTAATTTTTCCTAATGCACGAGCAAGGGTAGGTAAGTTTTTAGGAGCGACGAAAATTATAATTGCTAAAATAATTACAAACAGCTCTGAGATTGATATGTCGAACATGCTTAATTATTTTTCTTAGCCCTGCTTTTTTTCTTAACTGTAGATTTTTTTTCTGAGTTGACTCCATCTTTAAAGTTTTTGACTGCTGCACCCAAATCAGCTCCTATATTTTTCAATCTTCCAGCACCGAATAAGACCAAAACAATTCCTAACACGATCACTAGCTCCCAAATACCTGGCATATTCATCTCCTTTATATTTTAACTAACTGTTCACTTCCACCGTACATATGAAAATGCATATGGAACACTTCCTGGCCACCTTCCTTTCCTGTATTAATCATTATTCTAAAACCTTTTAAGTGATTTTCTTTTGCTAACTTTGGCGCTAGTAAGAGCATTTTAGATAATATGTTTTGGTGGTTTTGGTTGCATCCTGAGAGGTTATCAATATGCTCTTTTGGAATAATTAAAATATGTACCTTATCTATTGGGTTGATGTCCTTAAAAGCTAACAGATCTTCATCTTCATATACTATTGAGGAAGGTATTTCTTTCTCTGCTATCTTACAAAAAATACAATCGGTCATAACAATCCCTATTAAAATTTACCTTAATCTCTATTGTTTTTTTCTTCAATCCCGGAAATTCCTTCCCTTCGCCTTAGTTCATCAACAACATCAACTACGCATAGGTTTTTTTTCGAGAGAAGAACTAGGCAATGAAACCAAAGGTCCGCTATTTCATGAATTAACTCATTATCATTATCTGACTTTGCAGCAATAATAGTTTCAGCTGCTTCCTCTCCGATTTTTTTTAAAATCTCATTTAAACCCTTTTTATGTAGATGCGCAGTATAGGAGAGGTTAGGATCATTATCTTTCTTAGATTTAATAATGTTTAATAAATCTTCCAAGTATTCATTTGTCATTTTTTTTCTCATACATGTCATTAGGATCCCTAATAACTTTATCATTGATCTCAATTTCATTGGTGTGCATATTAATGCGATTAAAGAAACAACCCTCTCTTCCAGTATGGCAGCTTATTCCTCCTTCTTGCCTGATCGTTAACAAAAGAACATCGTAGTCACAGTCCAAATGAATATCTTCGATCAATTGATAATTTCCAGACTCCTCACCCTTTACCCATAATTTATTTCTTGATCTAGACCAATAAACCGCTTTTTTATGCGCCAGTGATTGTTCAAGGCTTATTCGATTCATCCAAGCAAACATAACAACCCTCTTGGATATAGAGTCCTGAACAATAACGGGTAGCAACCCATCCTCATCCCAGACAATGTTGTCAATCCAATTACTCATAATCTAATTTCGATATTATTTTTAGCCATATATTCTTTTGCTTCTTGTATTGTATATTCTCCATAATGAAAAATACTAGCCGCGAGAACGGCATCAGCTCCACCTTCTTTGACACCATCCACCAAATGCTGCAAATTACCTACACCTCCTGAAGCAATGATTGGGACATTAACTTTTTCTGAGATCAATTTATTCAGCTCATTATCAAACCCAGTCTTTGTTCCATCCTTATCCATGCTTGTAATTAAAAGCTCTCCTGCGCCTAGATTAACCATTTTCTCTGCCCACAGAATTGCATCAATTCCGGTTGCATTTCGGCCCCCGTGAGTAAAGACCTCCCAATGATCTTCAACTCTTTTTGCATCTATAGCAACCACTATTGCCTGAGAACCAAATCTTGCAGATGCTTCGGCAACTAAATCTGGATTATTAATAGCTGAGGTATTTATGCCGACCTTGTCAGCACCAGCATTTAGGAGATTTCTTATGTCCTCACAAGACTTTACGCCGCCGCCAACAGTCAGAGGAATAAAAATTTGTTTTGCGACTTTTTCTATGATTTCAAATATTAGCCCCCTACCATCTGAGCTGGCAGTTATATCTAAAAAGGTTATTTCATCTGCTCCTTGCTCATTATATTTTTTAGCTATTTCAACAGGATCGCCGGCGTCTTGCAACTCAACAAAATTGATGCCCTTCACTACACGCCCATCCGTAACGTCAAGGCAGGGTATTATTCTTTTAGCTACAGTCATGCTTAGCCAGTAAGCTCTTGGGCAAGTTTTTGGGCAGCCTTAAAGTCTAATGTTCCCTCATAAATAGCAGTGCCGGTAATGACTCCTCGGATGCCAATATTTGCAACCTCGCATAAAGCCTTAATATCTTCCATATTCGAAACTCCACCGCTTGCAACTACGGGGATTTTTAATGCCTCCGACAACTTAACAGTGGCCTGTATGTTAACTCCTGATAACATGCCATCCCTTCCAATATCGGTATAGATTACAGACTCTACCCCATACCCTTCAAACTTCTTAGCTAGCTCAATAACATTATGTCCAGTCAATTTTGCCCAACCATTAATTGCGACATTTCCCTCCTTTGCATCTAAGCCAACTATAATTTGACCTGGGTATGCAAAACAAGCTTCATGTAAAAATCCAGGATGGGTAACCGCTGCAGTTCCGATAATTACCGAGTCAACGCCACTATTAATAAATCTCTCCACAGTATCCAAATTCCTGATACCTCCCCCAAGCTGTATTGGGATCTCATTTCCGACTTCAGCAACAATGGCCTTTATTGCAACTTCGTTTATTGGTTTGCCAGCGAAAGCTCCATCAAGGTCAACTAAATGTAATCTTTGAGCCCCTAAATTTAGCCACTTTCTTGCCATCTCCGCAGGATTTTCCGAAAAAATTGTAGATTTATTCATTAGCCCTTGCTTTAAACGAACGCACTTACCTTCCTTTAAATCTATTGCTGGAATTATTAACATATCGTAACTAAATGTCCCATAAAATAAAGTTTTTCAATAATTGTAAACCGAATTGCGCACTTTTCTCAGGATGAAATTGTGTGGCAAAAATATTATCTTTTGCAACTGCGCATGCAAAATTCTCTCCATGCTCAGAGTAGCCTACCGCTACATCCTTATCACTTACATCAGCATAATAACTATGAACAAAATAAAACCTGCTGCCCGTTTCAATTTTATTCCACATTGGATGTGAGTTCGATTGGTTTACATTATTCCATCCCATATGAGGTATTTTTATTCTTTCAATATCACTTAATTTAAAGCGCTTAATCTCACCCGGTAAAAGCCCAAGTCCTTTTTGATTTCCTTCTTCACTTTTTTCAAAAAGCATTTGCAGGCCAAGACAAATACCAAGAAAAGGTTTTTGTTTTGCTACTTCGAGTAACACATCTGTTAAACCTCTTTTATCAAGTTCGCGAATGCAATCTGGCATAGCGCCCTGACCAGGAAAAATTATTCTGTCTGCTTTGATAATTTTATCGGGATCGCTGGAAATAAATGATTTCGTTTGGGGTGAAATAAATCTGACAGCATTATGGACTGACCTTAAGTTACCAACTCCATAATCAATAATTGCAATCATAAATTAAATGCAAATTTTGGCTACAATGTGCCCTTAGTTGAAGGCATTACACCTTTAATCTTTTCATCTAACTCTACAGCAAAGCGGAGAGCTCGGCCGAAAGCCTTGAAGATTGTTTCAGCTTGATGGTGGGAGTTTTCACCCTTCAAATTATCTATATGAAGCGTTATATTTGCATGGTTTATAAAACCTTGAAAGAATTCATGGATCAGATCAACATCAAATTCTCCAATTCTAGCTCTTGTAAAATTAGCATTTAACTCCAATCCTGGTCTACCCGATATATCCAGCACTACTCTAGATAGAGCTTCATCAAGAGGAACGTAGGCGTGGCCATATCTACGGATTCCTAATTTATCTCCAATAGCCTTATCAAATGCTTGGCCAAGAGTTATGCCAATATCTTCGACGGTGTGATGTGCGTCAATATGCAAATCACCTTTTGCCTTTATTGAGAGATCAAATAAGCCATGACGAGAAATTTGCTCGAGCATGTGATCTAAAAAACCGATACCTGAATCTAAATTAGAGATACCAGTTCCATCAATATTGATTTCTACTGAAATATCAGTTTCTTTTGTTTTTCGGGAGACTTTTGCTGAACGTATCATAGGTGAGATTTTAACATGAGTTTCATATAGTTAATAAAAATTTGAAGGGTGCTTTTAGACTAATGATCTTATAGCTTTAATTAATTCTTCCATTTGATCCTTAGTTCCAATAGTTATTCTCAAGTGATTACTTATCTTCGGTGGACGACTAAAATATCTAACTAAGATACCTTTTTCTCTTAAAATTTTAAACATCTCTTCAGCTTTTCTTGTTTTATGTTTTGTAAAAATAAAGTTAGCCCCCGATGGAAGGGTATCAAAACCCAATGCACCTAATTTAGACACCAAAAATTCTCTTGTTTTAATTATATTTTGAGTTGTAGATTGAAAGTAATCCCTATCTTTAAATGCTTCAATTCCAGCAATTTGAGCAAGCCTGTCAACCGGATAAGAATTAAAACTATTTTTTACTCTATTCAACCCTTCGACAATACTTTTGCTTCCAAAAGCACATCCTAAACGCATTCCAGCGAGGGAGCGTGATTTTGATAAGGAGTGAGTAACTACTAAGTTTTCGTACTTACCAATTAATGTAACTGCTGATTCAGTTCCAAAATCCACGTAGGCCTCATCTACCACCACCACACTATTTTGATTAAACTTTAACAGTCTCTCAATTTCTGATATTGGTTTTGGGATGCCTGTTGGAGCATTAGGGTTAGGGAAAATAATCCCCCCATTTGGAATCAAGTAATCATCTACATGAATCTGAAACTTGCTATCTAAGGGTATTTTTCTAAACTCTATCCCATAGAGCTTGGAATAAACCGGGTAAAAACTATAAGTAATATCTGGGAATAGTATGGGCTCACATTTCTTTAATAAACCATAAAAAATAAATGCTAAAACCTCGTCAGAGCCATTCCCCACAAAAATATTGTCTATATCTAGTTCGTAATACTCGGCAACAGCTTTTCTTAACTCAACACTTTCGGGGTCAGGGTAAAGCCTTAGATTATTATTTGACCCCAACTTTATAGCATCTAAAACCTTAGGGCTTGGTCCATAGGCATTCTCATTTGTATTAAGCTTTAGAGATACTTTATTCTTTGGTTGTTCACCGGGTATGTATGGATCTAATTGGTGAAGAGATTCGCTCCAGAACTTACTCATTTTTTTATTCTGTACTCAGCCGATAACCCATGTGCAAACAAGCCTTCTCCTTTGGCAAGTATTGAAGCCACTCGCCCCAGTCGTGACGCTGAATGTTCTGATAGCTCAATTAAGCTTGATTTTTTTTGGAAATCATAAACACCTAATGGGGAGGAAAATCTTGCTGTTCCTGAAGTAGGCAATACATGATTAGGCCCGGCACAATAATCGCCTACAGCCTCACAAGTATTCCTTCCAATAAATATAGCTCCTGCATGCTTAATTTTCTCTAAAAGTTCATTAGGATTATCTACTGCAAGTTCTAAGTGTTCGGGTGCAATTTGATTAGATACATCTGCAGCCTCATCAAGATTATCAACTAAAATAAAAATACCCCTATTTTCTAGCGATGTTTTAATAATCTCTTTTCTAGGCATTTTTTCTACTAAATTTTCAATGCTTTCTTTTACCCTATTGAAAAAACTCTCATCATCACAAATTAATATTGATTGAGCTAACTCATCATGTTCGGCCTGAGAAAATAAATCCATAGCAATCCAATCAGGATGTGAATGCTTATCAGATATGATAAGGATTTCTGACGGGCCAGCTATCATGTCTATTCCTACCGTGCCAAAAACCTTTCTTTTTGCTTCTGCTACATATGCATTTCCTGGGCCAACTATCTTATCAACTTTTGGTATAGTTTTTGTGCCGTACGCTAATGCGCCTATCGCCTGAGCTCCGCCGATAGAAAATATACGGTCAACACCCACAATCTTTGCTGCAGCGAGGACTAAATCATTTCTCTCTCCCTTTGGGGTAGGGACGACCATTACAAGCTCTTTTACGCCTGCTACTTTAGCAGGAATAGCATTCATTAAAACCGATGAGGGGTAGGCTGCTTTCCCTCCAGGAACATACAGTCCAACTCTATCAAGCGGAGTAATTTTTTGGCCAAACCTTGAGCCTTCATCATCATTGTAGGACCATGATTCCATCTTTTGTTTTTCATGGTAAGTAAAGATTCTTTTAGCAGCTTCCATTAATGCTTCTTTTTGCTCAGAAGAAACTCTTTCGAAAGCAGCGTTTATATCATTTTGAGTTATTTCAAGATCAGATGCATCAGAAAAAACTAACCCATCAAACTTCTTGGTAAATTCTAAGAGAGCTTCGTCCCCTCTTTTTTTTATTTCCACCAAGATATTATTAGTTGTTTCAACGATCTTTTCATTATTAGATGAATCAAAATTAAGAAAACCTTCCAGGCTATTTTTAAAGTTTTTTTCAGATGTTTTTAAAAATTTTATGTTCATTTTCTTACTTAATAGCTTCTGAGAATTGTTGAATCATCGGTTTTAGTAAGTCATTATTTAATTTAAGTGAAGCCTTATTAATTATAAGCCGTGAGGTAATATTAGAAACCTCCTCGACCGGAACTAAATGATTTGCTTCTAATGTTTTTCCGGAGCTGACCAGGTCAACAATAATGTCTGCTAACCCAACAATTGGTGCTAACTCCATAGAGCCGTAAAGTTTAATCAAATCAATATGAATCCCTTTTTTTGCAAAAAAATTACTGGCAGCATTTGTATACTTAGTTGCTACCCTAAGTCGGGATTTACTCTGAATCGCCTGTGTATAGTTAAATTCTTTTTTGCACGCAACCATCATTTTACATCTTCCAATATTTAAATCTAATGGGTGGTATATTCCTGTGCCCTGATATTCATCAAGCACATCCTTTCCTGCTATACCGATATCAGCTCCACCACATTCTACATATGTTGGCACATCTGATGCCCTAACAATAATAAGCCGAACATTCTTATTATTAGTTTCAAAAACAAGCTTTCTGGATGATTCTGGATTTTCAGAACAGACAATACCCGCTGATTGTAAAATTGGCATAGTTTCCGTAAAGATTCTACCTTTAGATAAAGCAATTGTTATCATCTAGCTTGTCCTCTTAATATTTGCCCCAAGCTTATTAAACTTGGATTCTAAATCTTCGTAACCTCTATCCAGATGATAGATTCTGTCGATTTGCGTTTTTCCCTTTGCCACTAATGCTGCTAATACTAGGCCTGCTGATGCCCTTAAGTCCGTGGCCATCACATTGGCGCCTTCCAAAGACTCTCCTCCTCTAATAATAGCGGTATTATGTTTTATATCAATAACTGCGCCCATCCGCTGCAGCTCCTGCACATGCATAAATCGATTCTCAAAAATGCTTTCTGTTATCTCTCCAACACCATCTGCAATAGTATTAAGCGCCATAAATTGTGCCTGCATATCTGTAGGAAATCCAGGATATGGTGCTGTTGTTATATTCACAGCTTTTAGTTTTTTGTTGCTTTTAATGGTGATGGAAGTTTTATCAGATTCAATATCGACTCCACATTCTAATAATTTTTGAACTATAGCTTCCATTTTTGTTGGGTCAACATTTCTACAAGTAACTTTCCCGCCTGTCATTGCTGCTGCAACAAGATAAGTGCCTGCTTCAATTCTATCAAACATAATTGTATGCTTTGCTGCATGAAGATTGCTTACTCCCTCAATCACAATTCTGTCGGAGCCTAATCCCTCAATTTTTGCCCCCATTTTTTTTAGGCATATTCCTAAATCAACTATTTCAGGCTCTCTTGCAGCATTGTGTAAAATGGTTTCTCCTTTTGCCAATACTGCTGCCATCATAAGATTTTCAGTTCCGGTGACTGTGACTTGATCCATGAATATCTTCGCTCCCTGAAGGCGATTTCCAGGAAGATGGGTAGAGGATGCATCAATATAGCCATGATTGATTTTTATAATGGCCCCCATTGTCTCTAAGCCTTTTATGTGGATATCTACCGGTCTTGAACCAATAGCACAACCACCTGGCATTGAAACTCGAGCTTGTCCAAACCTAGATAATAGTGGTCCTAGAACTAAAATTGAGGCTCTCATTGTTTTTACCATTTCATAGGGAGCCTCATAACTTGTAATATTTTTTGCACAAAGCAATACACTATCCTTAGCTTCAGATATTTCTACTCCGATAGCCTGCAAAAGTTTTTTGGTTGTCTTGATATCATGAAGGTCAGGCAAATTTGATAGCTCTATTGAATCGCCTGATAACAATGAACACATCAAAATGGGCAGAGCGGCATTTTTTGCCCCCGATATATCAACATTACCGAATAAGGTTGTTTGACCTTGAATGAGGAGCTTGTCCAAATTAGGTGCCTGAAATTACTTTTGCTAACTCTCCAGATTCATACATCTCTCTGATGATATCTGCACCCCCAACAAACTCTTTATTGATGTAAAGCTGAGGGATCGTAGGCCAATTCGAAAAAGTTTTTATACCTTCTCTAATATCTTGATCCTGCAAAACATCAACTGTTTCATAATTAGCGTCGCAAGCCGTCAAAATCTGGCAAGCAAGGCTTGAGAAACCACACTGTGGGAATTTTGGGCTTCCTTTCATGAACAATAAAATTTTATTATTCTCAATAAGGCTATTAATTTTATCTTCGATACTCATAATCTAATTATCTCCATGTTGAATTTTCCCCCACTGGGATGCTGTATACGTTTTTATTGATAGTGCATGTAATTCTTGTTTCATCATTCCGTCAAGCGCATCATAAACTTTTTGATGTTGTTTTACTTTTGATAAATCGTCAAAAATATCACTGACAATAATGGCTTCAAAATGGGTGCCGTCATCCCCTTTGATTTCAATAAAGACGCAGTCCATATTTTTTTGGATCACAGCCTTAATATATTCCGGAGTTAACATTTAGGTCCTTAGTTTAAATCCTGATTTTAACATTTGAATTGCCGCAAATGATAACGTAATAAAAAATAAGAAGACAATTAGTAAGCTTAGATACGGCGAAACATCTGATTGACCAAAAAATCCAAATCTAAAACCATCAATCATATAAAAGAATGGATTCAATTGCGATATATTCTGCCAAATTGTCGGGAGTGAATGAATTGAATAAAAGACTCCAGACAAAAATGACAATGGCATAATAACAAAATTACCGAAAGCAGCCATCTGATCGAATCGATCAGCCCAAATACCAGCAATTATTCCAAAGGCGCCCAACAAGCCCCCTCCAAATAAAGCAAACCAGAATACAATCCATGGATGATGTATAGGGAGGTCAATAAATATTATAGCCAAAAAATATATAGCCAGCCCGACAAAAAGACCTCTTACAATTGCTCCTACAATAAATGCAATAAAAAATTGAATATAACTTAACGGGGAGAGCAATATAAAAACTATATTCCCCATTACCTTTGATTGGATAAGGCTGGAAGAACTATTAGCAAATGCATTTTGTAGCAGAGACATCATAATTAAACCCGGAATTAGAAATGATGTGTAAGAAACACCTTCATAAATTTCAAGCCTATCTTGTAATACGTGAGAAAAAACTACTAGGTATAACATTCCAGTAATTACCGGAGCAGCTACAGTTTGAAATGCCACTCTCCAAAACCTTATTAACTCTTTTTTAATCAAGGTCCATGTGCCAATTAACTGGGTTTTTAGGGTTACCATCTATTTTTTCGCATTAGTTAACTTTAAAAAAACATCCTCAAGATCCGTATCTACTGTTTGGATATCAATAATTTCAATTTTTGATTGCTTTAACCCTTCAGTGATCTCTGTTATGTCAGTAATTTTCTTTAATTGAAATGTGTAGAAATCTTCTGTTATTTGGTGAGGTATATGCGCTATTTTAATTGGTAATTTTTTTTCATCTTTGAAATTTAGCCTAAGCTTCAGATTTTTTGTTGAGAATTTTCTTAATAAATTCTTAGTAGTATCCATAGCGACTACCTTTCCAGCACGAAGCATTGCAACAGAATTGCAGAGCTCCTCAGCCTCTTCAAGATAATGGGTGGTAAGAACAATGGTGTGGCCTGCTTTGTTTAGATCTTTTATAAACGCCCATAGCTTTTGCCTTAATTCTACATCTACCCCAGCGGTTGGTTCATCCAAAACAATTACAGGGGGTTTATGAACTAGTGCTTGTGCAATTAATGCTCTTCTCTTCATTCCTCCCGAAAGCATTCTCATGTTTGTTGATGCTTTGTCAGTTAGATCAAGCCGCTCAATAATCTCATCTACCCACTTATCATTCTCTTTTCCTTTACCAAAGTATCCAGCTTGAAACCTCAGCATCTCTCTAACGTTAAAAAAAGGGTCGAACACTAACTCTTGAGGCACAATGCCTACCGCATGCCTAGCTTCTTGATAGTTTTTTTGTACGTCGTACCCCATTACAGATATTTTTCCTGCAGATGCCTTTGTAAGTCCAGCCAACATATTAATCATAGTGGACTTCCCTGCACCATTAGGTCCTAGTAAGCCAAAGAACTCACCTTGCTTTATATCAATTGAGATTCCGTTTACAGCTTTCAAGTCGCCATAGAATTTTTTTACATTTTTATAGGAAATAGCAGTTTTCATATTTTAAATAAATTATAGATGGAATTAAATGGTCTTAATTGCTAAATAAATTGCTCTACGCCATATAGCTTTGCTAGTGATTTTAGGCTTGATGGCTGATTTTGAACTATTACTTCTTTGCCAAACTTCTTTGCTTGACGCCTTTGCTCAAGGATAAAACTTAGCAATGAGGTATCAAGCTCTTTGACCCCAGTTAAATCTATAAATACAGAGTCTTTCCAACCATAATTCTGAACTTGGTCATGAACGCTTAGTATTTCCTTAAAAGTAATGTCGCCGTTAAGAAACCAGAGATTATTTTTTAGCTCAATTGACTGCATTAATTATTGTTCGTTTTATTTTTGTTAGCGAGCTCTTTAATTAGAGAGTCCATGCCATTCCTTTTAATCTCGCTAGCAAATTGACTTCGGTAATTTGTTACAAGGCTTACGCCCTCAATGATTATATCAATCACTAACCAGCCATTGTCTTGTTTTGCTAAAGCATAATCAACATCTATAGGCTGTGCTCCACTTTGAATAATTTTAGTTTTAACTGTAACGATTTCGTGAGTTGGTTTCATACGCAATGGTTTATATTCTATTTTTTGATCTTTATATTTAGATAATGCGACCGCATAGGTTCTTAATAATAAATTTTTAAACTCATATTTAAATTGAGTTTTTTGGTCGTCAGTTGCTGTTCTCCAGGCCTTACCAAGAACCAATCTTGATATCCTCTCAAAATCGAAGTTTGGGAGAATTTTTTCTTCAGCCAGTTTATAAATCTTATTTGTATCTCCAGCCTGAATATCTTTGTCTTGTTTGATTATGCTGATTACGTCATCAGCAGTTTTCCTAACCAGTTCGTCGGGTCCTATATTGGCGAATAAATTAATGCTTACAAAAATCAATGCAATAAAGAAGAATATTTTTTTAAACATTACTTGTCTTCCTCCGATGCTTTGCTATATAAAAATTGGCTAATTAACTTCTCTAAAACTACAGCATCCTGTGTTTGGGTAATCAGATCTCCTGCGGCCAAATTCGTCATATCTCCTCCTGCTTCAAGCCCGATGTATTGCTCACCCAGAAGTCCTGCTGTATAAATATTTGCAAAGGTATCTTTGGGAAAGACGTATCTTTTGTCAACATCAATACTTACAACTGCGTGGTAGGCTTCAGTATCAAATATTATTGAATTTACTCTTCCAACTACTACACCTGCTGCTTTCACTGCAGCCCTGGGCTTCAAGCCCCCAATATTTTCGAAGTGCGCATATACTGAATAGGTTTCTTTAATATTATTGGATATCAAATTTCCAACTTTTGTTGCTAATCCGAATAATGCAGCGAGCCCTATTATTACAAATATTCCGACCCAAATATCTAACTTAGTTCTTTCCATAATTTATCATTCCTAATTTTACAAATATAATATTATACAAACATAAATGAAGTTAATATAAAGTCTAGCCCAAGAACAGCTAGTGAAGATATAACGACTGTCCTAGTCGTTGCTCTACTTACCCCTTCTGCAGTTGGTGGAGCGTCAAATCCTTCAAATAGAGCAATAATTGTACAAGCAAAACCAAACACAATACTTTTAATTGCTCCATCAACAATATCATTGCTAAAATCAACGTTAGCTTGCATTTGTGACCAAAAGGCTCCTTCGTCTACACCAATAACCAACACAGCTATGAAATAGCCTCCCAGTATTCCCACCATAGAAAAAATAGTGGCAAGTATTGGCATGCTGATCATACCTGCCCAGAATCTTGGAGCAATAATCCTTGCGATTGGGCTTACAGCCATTACTTCCATAGCGGATAATTGCTCCGTTGCTTTCATTAAACCAATTTCCGCAGTAATTGCTGTTCCTGCTCTGCCTGCAAATAATAGTGCTGTAACTACAGGGCCAAGCTCTCTGACTAAAGCCAAGGCAACCAAAACACCTATTGCTTCTGAAGACCCATATTTTTCCAGCGTATAGTAACCCTGCAGTCCTAAAACCATGCCAACAAAGAATGCGGAAACAACTATAATTACCAGTGATAAAACCCCAGTAAAATATATCTCCCTAATAGTTAGCCCTATTCTCTTAAAACTATCAGCTGAGTAAATTATTATAAGGAAGAATAAGCGAGTACCTGCACCCAGCCTTATCATCTTTGACCTAAAAGAGGATCCCAGTCCTGCAATAATATTTAACAAATTGTTCATAGCTGCAAGTCTACCCCATATGCTGGTGCGTCCACATGAAATGGAACTGGGCCATCTTTTTCTGAGTGAATAAATTGTCGAACAAATGGTAGTTTTGATGCTAATAATTGTTTGGGGCTTCCTTCTGCTGCAACCTCTCCATCAGCAAGGAAATAAATATAATCAGCAAATGAAAAAGTTTCTGCTACATCATGCGTCACAATAATTGATGTTGCACCCAATGCGTCGTTAAGCGATCGGATTAAATCACAAATTACGGCCATTGAAATTGGGTCTAATCCAGCAAATGGTTCATCGTACATAATGATGTCTGGATCAAGAGCTATTGCCCTTGCAAGCGCAACGCGCCGAGACATTCCACCGGAAAGCTCAGAAGGCATTTTTTTTTGTGCTCCCCTTAAGCCAACCGCATTTAATTTAAGCAGTACCAAGTCTTTAATCATGTTCTCAGGAAGGTTGGTATGCTCTCTCATCGGAAACGCAACATTATCAAATACGTTTAAGTCAGTGAACAAGGCGCCATGCTGGAATAACATTCCCATCTTTCTTCTAATATTATATATTCCCTCTCTTCCTTGGTCATGCACCACTTGACCATCAACAACGATTTCCCCCGACTTTGGTTGCAACTGACCAGCTATCAATTTCAGTATAGTTGTTTTACCGCAACCACTTCCGCCCATAATTGCTGAGACTTTGCCACGACTAAATTTCATATTAATATTCTTATGGAGCGTTGACTCACCATAGCCAAAGCTTAGGTTATTTATTGATATTAGTTCTTCCATAACATATTGCTTACCTAGAATATTCTGATGACTCATTTTAACTTATAATTTGATTTTTTAAAGCTCTCCATATGAATGAAGGCCAGACAAAAACAAATTAACCCCTAAAAAACAAAAGGTAGTTATTAACAATCCAGCAATCGACCACCAGGCAAGAATATTTCCTCTCAATCCCTTAATCAATCTTAAATGTAACCAAGCAGCATAATTTAACCAAACGATTAAAGCCCAAGTTTCTTTTGGGTCCCATGACCAATATCCTCCCCAGGCTTCAGCTGCCCAGACGGCTCCGAGAATAGTTGCGATAGTAAAAAATATAAATCCAATTGCTATGAGCCTATAAGTCATCTCATCCAGAATCTCTTTAGCTGGGAGGTGCCTTCTCCAGAAAATATTTTCCGTTAAAAGGTATGCCACAGATACCATGGCTGCTACTGAAAAAGCTCCGTAGCCAATGAAGTTTGCTGGTACATGAATTTTCATCCAATATGACTGCAGCGCTGGTACTAGGGGTTGTATAACATCTGCATTTTTGGCTAAGGTGTACCATAAAAGAAAACCGACTGCGGCATTAATTACAATCAATACGAATGGGCCTAGTTTTTTTGTATTTAACTTTTCTTCGTAAAATAAATAGATTAATGAGGCTATCAGACAAAATAAGATGAAAACTTCGTAAAGATTGCTTACCGGAATATGACCTACCTCTACATCTATGAGATAAGACTCAAACCATCTAATTAATAATCCTGCAGATGCAAACACTACAGCTATCCAAACCATGCAAGTAGCAAAGTTTCCATAAAATTCTTTTTTTGAAAACAAATAAAACCAGTAAATTAACAAGGATAAAGGGAAAAGAGCAGTCATCCACATAATGGCAGATTGACTAGATAAAATGTATTTGAGTAAAAATTTACTTTCCGATTGTCCAAGGTCGCCTTGGTATAAATATATGCTCAAAAAAGCGAGTACAAATGATGCAATAAAAAAATATTTAAACCTCGCCCATTTAATTCCCAGATATGAGAATCCTGCAACAGAGGACACTAAAATAGCGACTTCATAATTGTCCATATAACTATAAAAGTTTGTTAAGGCGTACAAACCCAGCAACGATAACAATGCAACAAAACCATAGTCATACATATTCTTCTTCATGAACCGCCCCTTAATGTGAATAAAATCTTTTTATTTTATCTTTTGTATCAAGAACAAATTTTTCAAACTCTAGATGCTCTCGATTACTAGCAAATGCCAAAGTGATTTTTTTGGATCCTTTTTTCCTCACAATCCAAAGCCTCGCCTCTTGAATATATATCATGCAGAATATACCCAGCACCAACATAATAGACCCTAAATACACCCAGAACTGCCCAGGAGATTTAGTTAACTGTAATCCACTAGCCTGAATGTGATCAAAATCTCTTAATTCTACCCAAAAATTACTTCCGTAAAAGAAACTATCACTGTACCCATTTAAAGCGTCTTGAGAAAAAACAGTTACGTCATCAAAATTGAAGGGAGTGCTTGTTGGATTGTTATCCTGATAATCCAAAATGAGTTGGTCAGCAATAAGATGAATAATCTTTATGTAGGTGCTGGCGACTTGCTCTTGCTTTTCTTCCGGCACATTACTATCGATGCTCATCGCAATATTATTGTATCCGCCAGATACAAAATTTTCAAAAATAGCCTTGAAACTATTTGCCAGATCTTGAGATACTTCCTTAGTCTCAATTAGATTTTTTTTGGCAAGTTGATTGGCCGCTTTATCAATTTTTTTACCATCATGAATAAGGCTCTTAAAGATTGTGAATCCCTCTAGTGATCGGTCAGCATCAGCTGGAATCCTCAGATACTTATAATCTTCTTGGGGTGAGTTTCTCATACCACTCATAAAAAAATATCTGTCCTCTACCATCATAGGGAGCTGATAAGTTTCATATTCTCGCGCTTGCCCTGCCTCGTCCCTTATCTTGAAGCGAAAATTAGGACCTACATTCTTGGGCTTTTTATTTTTTTCAGGCCCAATATCTAAAATATTGAATAATCGGAAATCTTCAAACTCAAAATTCACTTTTTTATTATCAACAATCATTACATTATGTTTAAAAACTTCGGCCTTCATATTCAATGGGCCTGCTATTGAGTGCAAATTAATCAGGTCAAGATTCATCCTTGATCCTCCGTCCTGAAAATCTGACTGATAAATTGTAACTCCCTCAAAGGTCAGTGGTTTGTTTACACTAATTTTTCTTGTTAAAATTTCACCGTTTTTTTTACTTTTAATGACTAAGTCACTTTCAAAGGATCTCGGTTGCCCAGAGGCGTAGTGCTCAATCTTAAAGTCATTCAAAGAAACAGAAAAAGGAAGGTCTTGAATTAAATAGCCGTCTTTCACAGGTATAACTGCAACGTCTTGACTCTCCCCTTCAGCCAAAAGCATATTGGCTCTATATGAGAAGTTAGATATTTCCAGCCAGCTTTTTTTTGATATCTCGGAGATAGGCTTGTCCTGCATCTCAATTTGCTTAATACCCATGCTCTCTTTAAGCTTAAACACAAGATTACCATCCATCAGCCCACCTATACTGATAATAATAATTGCCATGTGAGTAAATATGTAGCCGAGCTTTTGAAAATCGCCTTTTTTAGCAATGATCAAATCATCCTGTCCATTAATTTTTTTTTCTCTGATCTTGAATTGCATCCCCTTAAGAAAATCTATTAATTCCAATCTTTTAAAATCTTTAAAGGGAATTTCTAAAGCGTACTTATTTCTTTTGAGTGATTCTTCACGAATATTTTCTTGAAAACGTTGAATGTCTTTAACCACTTGTGGGGTATTCCTATAAACACAGAGGCTAGTTGAGGCAACTAAAAAAAATAATATCAACAAGAACCAAGTTGCTTGATAAACATTATAAAGACTTAACATCTCAAATAATTCAAACCAAAATTGGCCAAAATTTACAATATAGGACTCGTAAGGCTGGTTTTGTTGCAGGACAGTTCCAATAATTGAAGCTAGGCCAACGACTGACAACATAGAAATAGCAAACCTCATTGAGCTCATCAACTGAGAAAATGTCATTATTTTTTTTGTTGGGCTATTCAAATGAGCTGGGTACTTTAAAATTTAAGTCAGTGGGACTAAATTAAAAAAGTGAAGTTGCATTTAGTTGGGTAATTATCTTAATCCCTGAATGTAATCGGCAACAGCTTGCATTTCATCCTCGGTTAATTTTTGCGCTATTGATCTCATCATCATTGCAGAGTCGTTAGCCCTCTTGCCTAATCGGAAAAGGTTTAACTGCGAAACAGTATAGTCAGCATGTTGGGCATTAAGTCTTGGGTAGGTATCAGGTATACCATGCCCGGAAGGTCCATGGCACCCCGCGCATGCTGGTACGCCCTTCTTGTTGAGCCCTGAGCGAAATATCTTCTCACCAAGAGAGCCAATACCATTTTCTTTTGCCGCACCCAATGTTAAAGATTGTGATGCATAAAATAGACCGAGATTTTTCATGTCTTCATCAGTTAAATTTGCCACCATTCCTGCCATTACCGCATTATCTCTTGTGCCACTTTTAAAATTTATTAACTGTTTTGTTATGTAGGCTGCATGCTGCCCGGCTAACTTTGGATTAGTGGATATTGTACTATTCCCATCCGCTGCGTGACAAGCAATACATAAATTACTAATAATTTTTTTTGTTGCTTTGAGATCTTTGGACGTAAATGTCTCGGCTAAAATAATGTTTGATGTCAAAATAAAAAATATGAAGAGAAAGTTTCTAGCAAATCGCATTCTAATATTCCAAAATTTAATTAATGGGTCATTCTAACTAAATTAGGCTCAACGTGATAGCATTATTGCTTATGAAATAAGGAAAAATCATGCCTTTTTTGCAAAATGCAAAGTTTACAATTTCTGTAAACAATTTTAATGAATTACCAGAAGACAAAGGAGTTGAAATTGCTTTTGCAGGTCGGTCCAATGCAGGTAAATCAAGCTCCATTAACACTTTAAGCAATCAAACCAGACTTGCATATGTCAGTAAGCAGCCAGGTAGGACGCAGTTAATTAACTATTTTTCAATTGATGAAGGTAAGTCTTTAGTTGATCTTCCTGGCTATGGTTACGCAAAAGTTCCTGGGGTTATGAAGGATCATTGGCAGAAGATTCTTCCAGCCTATCTGCAAGAAAGACAATCACTAGTTGGGCTTATTATTGTAATGGATATCCGAAGGCCCTTAACAGATTTGGATATACGCATGCTTGATTGGTTTGCTCCACGTAAGAAACCAATCCATATTCTTCTTACTAAAAGTGATAAATTATCGCGAGATAAGGGTATGCAGGCTTTACTTAAAACTCAAAAAATTGTTAAAGAAAAATGGGCTGATTTTCATCACACACCTTGTTCAGTTCAATTATTTTCTAGTTTAAAAAAAAATGGTGTCGAGGAAGCAGACCGAGTTATCCAAGGGTGGCTAGCTTCGTAAAAAAATAATATCCCAAACCTTGTGGCCTAAATTCAAACCTCTCTTCTCGTACTTCGTATATGGTCTGTGGTCAGGCTTTTTGTGAAAATTCTCAGTTTTTAAAGTGTATTCATTACACGCTTTAAATTCCTCCAGTATCCATAATGCATAATCTTCCCAATCTGTTGCAATGTGAAGGTAAGCATTGTTTTTTAATTTAGCTGCTATCTTGTGGAGAAATTCGGCACGAATAAGCCGCCTTTTATTATGCCTTTTTTTATGCCATGGGTCTGGAAAAAAAATATGTACCCCGTCAAGACTCTCATCGGCAAGCATGGTATCAACAATCTCAACGGCATCGTGCTGAATGATTCGTAAATTTTTTAATTCGTACTCTTTTATTTTATTTATTAAGTTTCCAACGCCAGGGGAATGAACTTCTATCCCAATAAAATTGATTTGCGGAAATGTTTTAGCTATTTCGGCTGTAGTGTCCCCCATACCAAAACCTATTTCAAGAATTGATGTTGCTTGCTTTAATGGAAAAACTAAATTCCACTTTATCAAATCATTAGAGCTTGGTATTATTAATTCATCGCCGTGTTCGGTAATTGCATCAGATTGATGCTTAGTCAGTCTTCCTTGCCTGAGCACATAACTTCTTATTGGTCGATTTTTTTTATTCTCTTCCATTATTTATAAATTAAACGTCCTGTCGTTTCTTGAAAATTCTGCAAAATCAAGATCTATATTTTTAGTTATCGCCATCACTTTTACCAAATCCCCCATCTCAGACGGTGACACTAATGTTTGGATACCAGATGACATTTTTACATAATTCATCTTATCCTCCGGACTTATCTTTTCCATTAGATTTAATATGCCTGCATTAATAAGAAAATTAGCCTGGGATGTATACAAACTAATTTTGAAATTTAATTGCGTGGCTATTCTTGCAATATGAGAAAAATTAACATGTGAGGTAATATCTTGGAGCCCAATAAGCACCAAAGGGTTTGAATGTGCATAGTGTTTAAAGTGGCACATTAATGTGCCTTCTGAGCGGTCTATATGAAAATATTCACTTTCTGTAAAGCCATAATCTACAATATAAACTACAGCTTTATCAATTGCCTCACCGAACTCTTTTAGCAAACTATCGTATTGTTCACAGTATTCAAAATTATAATGTTCAGGAAGGCTTTCTAATGGTAACTTGCTTGCTAACTCCTTGTTAGGCTTTTTATCAAGCTGCCATTCTAGTTCATTGTTAATAATGGTGACGCCTTTTTTATAGGGCTCATGCCCTCTAATCTCATAAATATCCGCAGGCAGTGCATCAAATAATTCATTTGTAAAAATTATGCCTTTGAACTCGGCTGGAATTTTTTTAACCCAAACAATCTTCTTAAAAGCGCTATCACTTAAATCTTTCTGTAGCATTGTTTTTTGTCTGTCTATTAAATCTTTGCTAATTTCAAGTATAAAAAAGTTTGCGATATCAACTCCTTCATTTTCAGCATTAAGTAAAATATCTTTGCAGAAGCATCCATTTCCCGAACCTATTTCAAGAATATTGTTGTCAACTTTTTTTAAAGCACCAACAAAATGATTAAAGAACGTTCCAGCAAATAAATTTGAAATGTTTGGTGCCGTTACAAAATCTCCATTGGGTCCAAAAACTTCACTGGGAGCTGTATAGTAGCCATATTGTGGATCATATAAGGCCATATTCATAAAATCTGAAAAAGATAACCAATTATTACTTGCCCTTATCTTTTCTTTTAGCTTATTAGTTAATAATTGACTTAAATGTAACTCTTCTTTGGAGGCTTCAGGAAATTTTTTCATCGGGTTAGATTATAATATTTAAAATTTAAAATACATTACTTATGAATAAAATAAAACGCATTGCTTTAATTACTGGAAGTGCAAAAAGAATTGGTGCATCAATTGCCAGACATCTTCATAATCTAGATATTAATATCATGATTCATCATAATCAATCATATGAAGAAGCAAGTGAGCTTGCAAAAGAGCTGAACAAAAAAAGAGCTAATTCAGCAGCTACGGTTCAGGCCAACTTACTGCACTCAGATTCCTATACAAAAGTTATTTCTGAGGTTATTTCAGTCTTTGGGCAATTAGATTTTCTTATCAACAATGCTTCAACCTACTATGCTACCCCTATTCATACTATTAATCAGGAAAACTGGGATGACTTAATGGGCACTAATTTAAAAGCTCCATTAATGCTATCCCAATCTGCAGTGAAATATTTAGAGAAAACAAAGGGGAGTATTATTAATATTACTGATGCACAAATCCAGAATCCTAAAAATGATTATGTCGTATATTCGTTAGCAAAATCTGGCTTAACGACCCTGACAAAAGCCCTTGCCAAGAATTTAGGTCCTAACATTCGAGTAAACGCTATTGCTCCTGGTGCTATATTATGGCCCGACTCTAATCAAGAGATGGATGAAAACTACAGAAAAAGTGTTGTATCTCAGACCTTATTAAAACAAATGGGCTGTCCTGAGGATATTTGCAGTGCTGTTGAATATTTATTGCTTCATGCTTCCTATGTTACGGGGCAAACAATCACTGTGGATGGTGGAAGGAAATATTCATGATAAATCATGGGCTACCCGTAAATCCATCACAAAATTTTCTTAAGATTCAAAAAAAGTTAATTGGGCAAACAGGAAAAGCAATCGCTCATTTTAATATGATTGAAGATGGAGATCGCGTGATGGTCTGCGTTAGCGGGGGAAAAGACTCTTTTACATTGCTAACAATACTGCTGACCCTTCAAAAAAAAGCGCCAATTAACTTTGAAATAATAGCCATGAATCTTGATCAAAAACAACCGGGTTTTCCTGAGAATATTCTTCCAAATTACTTTAAAGGTCTGGGAATACCCTTTGAAATTGTTAATGCTGATACTTATTCCATAGTTAAGGAAAAAATACCTGAAGGTAAAACAACATGCTCTCTTTGCTCCAGACTTAGAAGGGGCATTATTTATAAGACAGCTAAAGCACTTGAAGTTAATAAAATTGCACTAGGGCATCACAAAAACGATATTGTTGAGACATTTTTTCTGAACATGTTTCATGGATCAAAACTTAAAGCTATGCCACCTAAGCTATTATCAGATGATAAAGACAATATTATCATCAGACCTTTAGCATTCTGCGAAGAAAAAGATATTGTTAGTTATGCTAATACTATGAACTTCCCTATCATTCCATGTAATCTTTGTGGATCTCAAGAAAATCTTGAAAGAAAGAAGATTAAAGCTATGCTTAAAAATTGGGATGAGACGAACCCAGGAAGAGTTAATAATATTTTTGGTGCTATCTCGAATATTGAGCTATCTCATCTTGCGGATAACACCCTTTTTGATTTTAATGATTTACAAAAAAATAAGGTAAAAAAAAATGATAGGGCTAGAAAAATAATTAATATCTTGCATGCTATTAAATAAATTAAATCTGATATTGCCTTGAATTATTTTTCATTTCTCCTTATGATGCCTAGTTTTAAATCAACGTATAAGTCTATTACATGACCAAATTATTGATCGTTGAATCACCTTCCAAAGCAAAGACCATAGGTAATTATCTCGGAAAAGATTACCAGGTGCTTGCCTCTTACGGCCATATACGTAATTTACTTCCTAAGTCCGAAGGAGTAGATACCTCTAATTTTGAAATGAGGTATGAAGTTGGCGCTCGAAGTAAAAAATATATAGATGCTATTGCAAAGGCTGTGAAAAGTTCTGATGAGATATTGCTGGCAACCGACCCTGATCGAGAGGGCGAAGCTATTGCATGGCACATAGTTGAAGTCCTTAATGAGAAAAAAATAGTCGGTAGTAAAAAAATAAGTCGAATTATTTTTGGTGAAATTACCAAGACCGCAATTATTGAAGCCTTAAATAATCCACGGCAAGTAGCTCAGCCACTGGTGCATGCTCAACAAGCAAGACAGGCTCTAGACTATTTAATTGGATTTAATTTGTCGCCATTGCTATGGTCAAAAATTCGCTATGGATTGTCAGCAGGAAGAGTTCAAAGTCCCGCACTAAGGCTTATTGTTGAGCGAGAGAAGGAAATAGATGACTTTAAATGTCTTGAGTACTGGAGCATTCATCTCGATGCCTTAAAAGGTAAATCTAAAATACCCTCAAAGCTCTCCGTTTTGAATAATGAAAAAGTTGAGCAGTTTACAATTACCTCCGCTGAACAAGAGAAAAAAATTGTAGGGGAATTACTTCTTAAAAGTTCTGGAAAAATTCGGGTGTCAAGGGTTGATAAGAAACAACGAGTAAGAAATCCTACGGCACCTTTTACTACATCAACACTGCAACAAGAAGCGGTTCGTAAGCTGGGTTTTACTACCAAAAGCACAATGATGACAGCGCAACAATTATACGAGGGTATTAGCACGCATGAAGGTACCGTTGGCTTAATCACATACATGCGCACTGACTCAATGAGCTTGTCGGAAGAATCGACTTCACAAATAAGAAAGTATTTAGAAAATAATTACACCAAGGAATACTTTCCGCAAAAAGCAATAGGATACAAAACAAAAGCAAAGAATGCACAAGAGGCTCATGAAGCTATCCGCCCTACAAATATTGAGAGAACGCCCCAAAGTCTTAAGCCTTATCTTAGCGATCAGCAATTTAAGCTCTATGAAATTATCTGGAAAAGAACCTTGGCTTGCCAAATGTCTCCAGCTATTTTCGATGCAGTTAGTATTGATTTGGAGGTTGGTCAAGGCGAAAGTATCTTCAGAGCAAGCGGGCAAACATTAAAGTTTCCAGGTTTTATGTCTGTTTATCTTGAAGATGAAGATGATGCTAAAAAAGATGATTTAAGTGATCAAAAAATTCCCGATTTAGATGTTGGGGAAATTTTAATGGTGGATAAAATTTCAGGCACTCAACACTTTACTGAGCCACCACCAAGATTTACAGAGGCTAGCCTTGTTAAAACGCTGGAGGAGTATGGCATTGGAAGACCCTCAACTTATTCAAGTATTATCAGCACTCTTCAGGACAGGGAATATGCCCTGCTAGATAAAAAAAGATTTACTCCTACCGACGTTGGCATAGTAGTAAACAATTTTCTTACCGAGCACTTTACAAATTATGTTGATTACGATTTTACTGCCACCCTTGAAAGTCAGCTTGATGATATTGCAGCTGATAAAAAAAATTGGCTAGAAGTTATTCAAGTTTTCTGGGATCCATTCATTAAGCAAGTAAAAGAAAAGGGAGACCTAGATAGAACAAAAATTACACAGAAAGAAATAGGTGAGGATTGCCCTAAGTGCAACATGCCACTTCTTTCAAAATTGGGCAAGCGAGGTAACTTTGTTGCATGCTCAGGCTACCCTGAGTGTGATTTTACAAGAAGCTCCAATGGCGATTTACCCCAAGAACCTAAAATTGTTGGTGTAGATGAATTAACGAAAAAATCAATTTACTTACTGATAGGTCCTTATGGCCCATATCTTCAGCTAGGTATACCTGAAGAAGGCGATAAGGTTAAGCCAAAAAGAACGACGATACCGCCTGAGATTGCTTTAGCTGACTTAGATGAATCAATTGCGAAAAAACTCATTTCTCTTCCAAAAGAACTAGGGATGCATCCAGAAACAGGGAAGCTAATCATAGCCAATATTGGTCGGTTTGGTCCCTATGTCAATCATAACGGTAAATTTAAATCCGTACCAAAGACAGAAAATATTTTTGATATCACTTTTGAAGCTGCAGTAGAGTTATTAAGGCCTCTTAAGACGATAGGTGTCGATCCTGAATCAAAAAATCCAGTCGAAGTCTATAAAAGTCGATTTAGTTTTTACATACAATTAAAAGCTACGAAAGTTAATATCTCCAAAGATACCGATCTTGATAAAATCTCTATGGATAAAGCGCTGAAGATGTTATCAAAAAAATCTGAGGAGGAAGCTAAGAAAAAAGAAGCTCTGAAGAAACCAAAGAAAGCTAAGAAGGCTAAGAAAGCTAAGAAGGCTGTTTAGTAGAATTTTTTAGGTTTGTTACCTTATTTATTTTTGCCTCTTTCTCCATCCATGTTTTAATTCTTTTTGCATCAGCAACTCGAGTATATTTCCCAAAAGAGTCTAGTAGGACAATAATGACAGGCTCATTGTTAATGACTGTCTGCATGACTAAACACCTTCCAGCCTCACGAATAAACCCTGTTTTTGAGAGGCCTATATCCCACTGCCCCTTTCTAACTAAGCTATTGGTATTTGAAAAACCAATGGATTGTCTTTTCTTACCCACCTTAACATTGCCGTTAGGGTTTGTACTCAGATCTCTTATCAGGGGATATTGGTATGCAGCCCTTGTCATTCGAACAAGGTCTCTTGCTGTAGAAATATTTCTTTTATCCAGTCCGGTTGGATCTGCAAACTTACTATTGTGCATACCAAGCTGCAAGGCCTTAATATTCATTGCTCTTATGAATGCCTTTTTACCTGCTGGGTAAGATCTGCTAAGCGCAGATGCTGCTCGATTATCAGAGGCCATTAATGCAACAGAAAGGAGCTCTAATCTCGTTAATTTTGTGCCGATAGTAAGCCTAGAACCCGTCCATTTCAGTCTATCAATATCATGTTTTGATATCGCTACCTTTTCGTTTAAATCTATACCAGAATCAAGGATAACCATTGCAGTCATAAGTTTAGTTAGAGATGCTATCGATGTTTGCGTGTATGCTTTTTTTTGATATATAACTTTATCAGTATTTTGATTAACAACCATAGCCATTGAGGATCGAACCTCAGGCAATCTCTGATCTTTTGCGTAGCTAAAACTAAATGCTGTTAAGGATAGAAGGAATATTAGTAGAAAATTTCTTGTTATCTTATTCACAGGTCACTTTGTTTTAATGTTAATCAAGATCATATACAATCTAGCAAAGCTTGTCACTTATCAAAAAAAATAAACTTAAGGCTAAATTAATGAGGACTATAAACGAATTAAAATTTTCTCAGGATCATGTATGGCTTGCCCATATAGACAGTAATAAATATCACTTAGGGATTACTGATTTTGCTCAAGACCTTCTTGGTGATATTGTGTTTGTTGATATAAAATTGAATGTGGCAATACCCCCAAACAGCCCTCTAGGAATTATCGAGTCCGTTAAAACTGCGTCTGATATTGTGTCTCCTGCAAATATTAAAGTCATTGGCCTCAACCCTTTAATAGAAAAATCTCCGGAAACTATTAATGATAAACCTTATGAAACATGGATCTGCGAGATTACCTTAGACTCCGATGTTGAAATCGATAATCTACTTAATTATGAACATTACCTAGACTTGATTAAAGAATAATTTGCGAATGCTCGATAGCATCTAATTTATATCCGCAGTCCTTATAGAAGGTATAACGTTCCCTAGCATTTGATCTTTCATATTCGTCCAATCCGACCAATTCATAAAGCTTTAGGTATCTCCCAAATCCTTCAATTTTTTTATTAGTCGTATTAATTAAAATATCATCCATAAGTTTCACCTCATAATCGCTCAAACATATTTTATTAATGGCGGAGGATTGATTGGTTAAATGTGGGAGAAAAGATGCCTTGTCATTACGCCAAAGCATACCTGATAAATTATTCATCAATTCTTTGTTGTCAAATAGCGTAAGGCTTGCTCTATTTTTTTTAAATGACGAAACAATAATCTGGTAGATTAAATCTTGCTTGTCAGACACATTGAAAATAAATTGAATATTTGTCAAATTACTTTTTTAGCTCAGATCGATTTATCAAAAACTGACTTATCATAGGAACAGGCCTTCCTGTGCTTCCTTTGTCCTTTCCTGATTTCCATGCAGTGCCAGCAATATCTAGATGTGCCCAATGATACTTCTTTGCAAATCTCGCCAGGAAACATGCGGCAGTAATACTGCCTGCTGGACGGCCACCTATATTTGCCATGTCTGCAAAATTACTATTTAATTGGGGCTGATACTCTTCCCATAATGGCATATGCCAGGCCTTATCTAAAGAAACATTCGAGGCTGCTTTTAGCTCATCAGCTAAAGGATCATGATTACTGAAAATTGCAGTTGCATGATGGCCTAATGCAATCACACAAGCTCCTGTTAAGGTCGCCACATCAATCACCAACTCCGGATTATATCTTTCAGCATAAGTAAGGGCATCACACAAAATTAATCTTCCTTCAGCATCAGTATTTAGTACTTCAATCGTTTGTCCTGACATGCTTGTAACTATATCCCCTGGTTTTAAAGCTAAGCCATCAGGAAGATTTTCACAAGAAGGAATTAGCGCTACAACATTAATAGGCAACTTCAATGCACCAATTGTTTTCATGACTCCTAGGACAGAAGCCGCTCCACCCATGTCATATTTCATTTCATCCATATCAGAAGACGGTTTAATTGAAATACCCCCTGCATCAAAGGTGATTCCCTTTCCAACCAAAACAATTGGTTTTTGTTTCTTTAGACCAAGACTATGCTCAATAGTAATAAATTTTGGGGCCTCCCTACTACCCTTGGCTACCGATAAAAATGAACCCATCCTTAATTGCTCTATTTGCTTTTTATCAAAAATCTTTGTCTTCATTCCATATTGTTTTGCTATATCTTTTGCCACAGTTGCAAGATATGTCGGTGTGCAAATATTCGGTGGTAAATTACCTAGGTCTTTCGTAAGATTTGCACCTTCCGCTACCGCAGACCCATGAGTGAGACCTAATTTCACTTCCTTTATTGCAGATCCCTCATATTGAAGAAGGGTTTGTATGCTAACAGTAGGGGCTTTAGTTGTTTTTAAAGAATTAATTATGTATGAAGCATTAATTAGCTCTCTTACAATAAATTCAGTTCCGGCATGGGCGCTTATATGCTCATTAAAAAACTGTTCGATAGGTAATAAAACTTTTTTAATGTTCAGTTTACTGATTACATTTGAAAAAATATTCGTTATCTTAATTAATGCCTCAGCATTAAATAGTTTTAAACTTCCCGTTCTAACTAGCATTACCCGCTTGAATGTTTTGTCTCCATGGACCACTAGAGATGCCCCAACCTCAGACTTTAAATCATTGGTATTTATAATATTGGATAAAAAAGCGTTTGAAGCTACTGGTAATTTAGACTTGAGAATAATTTGGTTTTTATCGTCCACAGCTAATATGATAATATCGGCTGATAAGTCATGTATTGAATCGCTTTTAATGTTAAATTTCATTTATTATCCTTTTTTAGAATCAAATTTATAATCACATGCTGTTTAAAAAGTCCTTAACCAGGGAATTATTTTATACATCCCTATCCACAATCCTTATCTTATCTGGGATTGTCATTGCCCAGAGAGCGGTAATTGTTTTTCGTTTTGCTGCAAAAGGAAGTATACCAAACGACGCCATTGATACGGTGTTAGTTTTTAATCTTTTAAAGCACATGCCTCTTTTACTTTCACTGACAGTATTTATTACCATTTTAATTACATTGAGTCGATGGTATAGGGACAGTGAAATGATTATATGGTTCAGTTCTGGGCTTGGGCTGTATAGCTTAATCAAACCTATCATTACATTTTGCTTTCCCATTATTATTTTAATTGCATCACTTTCACTCTTTATCAGTCCCTGGGCTGTACAAAAAGCAGAGGAATATAAAAGTGGTTTAAAGGGGAGGGATGAGATTGCAACTATTACCCCGGGTACCTTCAAAGAAGCAAAATCAAATAATCGAATTTTTTATATAGAGGGCTTTGGTAGTCTGGGCAGCAAGGTGAAAAATATTTTTATTCAATCCCTGCAGAATGGAAAACTTGGGGTAATTGTATCTAATGAAGGGGAAAGGGTGGTGGATAAAGATAACAATAACTACATCGTACTAAAAAGTGGCCGGCGTTACGAAGGGATGAATGATTCTAAGGAATTCTCCACTACATCCTTCGATGAATATGGCATTTTGATGGAAAAAAATACTAAAAGAAATCTAAATATTGGAGCTAACGCAGGGATAATAGAGGCGATACCAACATTAGATTTAATTTTTAATCAAAATGACTCCAACAGAAGGCAGTTTTTGGCTGAATTAATGTGGCGCATATCGCTGCCCCTATCCACCATGCTTTTAATTTTTCTAGCCATACCTATGAGCTTTATTAATAATCGAACCGGAAGGTCTTTTAATATGATAATTGCTATATTTATATTTGTTATATACAACAATTTTTTAGGTGTTTTTCAAAGCCTCATTTCCGTCGGAAAAATCCCTTTATGGCTTGGCTTTCTCCCCATTCATCTTTTATTTGGATTTACAGCTTTTTACCTTCTTCATCGAAGATCACTAAACCTTCCATTACTTCCTTCGCGCTTTATTAGAAAACTATGATTTTAATAAAATACATAAACAAAGAACTTATGATTGGAATATTTATGATCATGTTTGGATTGATAGCATTATTTGCTTTTTTTGATTTTATTCAAGAAATTGGAGATCTTGGGAAGGGAGGCTATGGCATTGCTCATGCTATTACTTTTGTAATCCTTAGTATTCCTGGTCATATATATGAAGTCGTTCCGCTAGCAGTGCTTATTGGGTCAATGTATACGATAGGTCAGTTATCCTATAATTCTGAACTGAATGTTATAAGGTCTAGCGGTTATTCAATCAAAAAAATAGCTTTATCTTTAATGATAACAGGAGGATTTTTTGCTATTTTTACTCTTCTAGTTGGCGACCTTATAGCACCTAACTCTGAAAAAAATGCTCAACAAATGAAGATTGGCATTACAAATGCAGTTGTGGGCCAAGAGTTTAGTTCCGGATTTTGGATCAAAGACGGAAATAATTTTGTTAACATTGAAAATGTTTTGCCTGACGCCACCTTAGAAAAAATTCATATTTATGAGTTTGATGATCTCTTTAATTTAAGAACAGTAGTGAATGCGGAGAAAGGTGCTTTTAGAGACGGGGAATGGAAACTTCAAAACATATCACAAACAACACTTTACGATAACTCCGTTAAGACGCTATCCATACCAACGGGAAGTTGGAAATCACTCATGCGGCCGGAAATGATGAATGCTCTGATCATCTCGCCCGAAAAAATGTCATCCTTTAATTTATATAAATTTATTAAGTACTTAAAAATAAATAATCAAAAGTCCACAAAGTATGAGGTCGCTCTTTGGGAAAAAATTGTTCACCCTCTGATGCCCTTGGTCATGATAGTTTTTGCTGTCCCTTTTGGGTTTCTACAAGAGCGTTCTGGTGGAAAATTCTTTAAAATGTTTGTAGGGATAATCATTGGCATTGCTTATCAGATTATTAATACTATGATAAGACACGTAAGCCTTCTTAACGACTGGCAGCCATTTATAAGCTCACTTGTTCCAACCCTTATATTTTTATCTATAGGGTTTTATCTAATCAGGAGGTTCGAATATAAATAACTTTAGACTTTAGAATCAAATCGTGAACATACTGTCTTCCACCAAACAAGATATTCAGATAAAACGATAAAATTAACAAGATGCCGAGAGTAGCCAAAAAATATCGGTACAGAAAAAAAGAGAATTGGTAATTCTTCGGCGGAATAAGCTTTAGCTTCCAGGCTTTCATTGCAAGAGTCTGGCCCCCTTTAGACCATGAAAAAATAAAATATAATCCGGAAGCAATCCATAAAATAATTCGTAAAATATTCGGATTTTCTGCGATTTCAATATGAAAAGACAACGATACAAGAAGTGTTACAAAAAACCATAATGCAATATGCGTGATAAGCTCATAAAAAAGGCAACCATAAAATCTAGCTACAAGACTGAGTTGCATCTTATTTTAACTATCCTGACCGTCGCATATCTTTTTATTTGCTACGTTTCTGAAACTTATAGAACAATGGAATCAATATTAAGGCCATAACGCAACCCAGTCCTGTCCCGAAAGCTAAGGGCCAGTTTAAACTGACCGCACCCCCCATAAAATCACTCACCGCATTTCCAATGCCAGCGCCAATAATGGCCCCAAGGCCCACCTGGAATCGTCGAGGAAGATATTTTTCAAGTCCAATCCCAAAAAAAGCGCCTAATAGCATTACTCCATTATCGACAATGCCAAAAATAACGTAATCAAAAAACATTTAAGCCTCCATTAAAAGTAAATGTAATGCTTAAAATGACAAAAAGCATTAATATATGATTCTATAAATTGTCAAAAGTATAAGCGAACTTAATGAATTCATGTTCAGATATTTTTAAAATAAATAAACAAGGCTTTATTGAAGGCATCAGACTTGTAAAATCACCTAACTTTGATAACAGGCCTATGAACGCTAAAGTTAGTTTGCTGGTTATCCATAATATTAGTTTGCCACCAGGTAAATATGGTGGGGAATTTGTTGAAAAATTTTTTACGAATTCCCTTGATCCTTCAATAGATCCTTTTTTTGATAAAATTAAAAATTTAAAAGTATCGTCTCATTTTGTAATAGATAGATTAGGTAATTTAGTACAATATGTAAGTACTGACAACAGCGCATGGCATGCTGGCGATTCTCTTTGGAACGGACGAACTAATTGCAATGATTTTTCTATTGGCATAGAGCTGGAAGGCTCAGATAATATACAATACACAAACCCGCAATACGAGAAACTTAATGAGCTTATTGATTGTCTGAGTAAGAAATATCCAATTAAGGATATTGTTGGTCATTCTGACATTGCACCAAACAGAAAAACAGATCCCGGGGTTGCATTCCAGTGGAATAAAATTAAACCATTAAAAGACAACATAACTTTATGAATAAAATTTTTTTAATCCTATTCACTTTAACTTTAGCTAGTTGTGGAGAAAGTGATAAAGTATCTGAAAAGTCACAGAGGCAGACCTTTATATCCACATCACAATCTAAGCTTATGCAATTTACGGATCAGCAGTCAGCCATGGGGACAATCGAGGGATTAATTGATCCGACTCTATCAGCAGAAATTAATGGCAAAGTCATTAAAATTTATGCCCGAACAGGTACTACAGTAAAAAAAGGGGCATTATTAGCTGAGATTGAATCTAAAGACTATCAATATCAAATTAATTTAGCAGAAGCCGAAATTAGGCGCTTAAAAGCAAGACTTTCTAACCAGGAAAAAATTCTTGAGAGAAGCTTGGCTCTTGTTGATAAAAAGTTTATATCCCCTAACGCTCTTGATACTATCGCTACAGAAAAATCTGAGACCTATGAAGAATTAGAGATTGCTAAGTCTCGACTTGATATTGCTAAATCAAACTTTGACAAAACTAAAATCTATGCACCTATCGATGGTAAGGTACAAAAACAAATTGCGTCTATTGGTGACTATTTGAAAATAGGCGATGGAGTTTTTCAAGTCATTAATAATAAGAAAGTGAGGGCTCATATCCCGTTTCCGGAACATCTTGCATACAAAATTAAACCCGGAATGCCAATAAAGCTTTCAGGCGCAGTTTCCCAAACAACTATTACCGTTAATATAGCAGAGCTGAAACCAAGCATCAGCGCAGAAAGTCGCTCCATTGACGTTATTGCTGATATTTCAAATTTACCTGATTGGCAGCCAGGGTCAACGGTGCATGGTACGATAATTTTTGATGTAAAACAAAATATAGCGGTTCCTGAACAGAGCGTTGTACAAAGACCTGCAGGTGCTGTTGTCTATGTGGTTGAAGATAGCAAAGTAACTGCAAAAGTAGTAAAAACTGGAATATCCCAAAATGGATTTGTGGAAATTTTATCAGGCCTTAATGTAGATCAGACAGTAGCAGTAGATGGGGCAGCATTTCTAACTGATAATATCGCTGTTAATGTTAGCAACCCCTCCTAATCATGACGCTCCCTGAAATTTCGATTAGAAGACACGTTTTGGCATGGATGATCTCTGGTGTCTTTATCTTGTTTGGCATTATTAGTATTCAAAAAGTTGGTTTAGATCGGTTCCCGATGATTGAGTTTCCCGTTCTTTCTGTTACGACTACTCTTGAAGGAGCTAATCCTGAAATTATTGATGCTAGTATCACTAATATTATTGAAAGCGCAATTAATTCCACTACCGGTATTGAGTCTATCAAATCAAGTTCTTCGCCAGGAGTGTCAGTTGTTACCATTACCTTCAATCTTGACAAAGATATAGAGGTTGCATTCAACGAAATACAGTCCAAAGTTGGCCAGGTAACAAGAAGGCTCCCTGATGATATTGTTCCTCCCGTAGTAAGAAAAGTTGAAACAAATGCCAGTCCTGTTATGTGGCTTGGTTTTAGTGGCGACCGAACCATTCAAGATTTAAATCTTTACGCGACTAATATTTTAAAGAAACAGTTAGAGACAATAGATGGTGTTGGTGAAATTAGAATAGGGGGAAGAAGAGATAGGACAATCAGAGTTAATTTAATCGTTGAAAAAATGTCTTCTCTTAATATTGCAGCAAATGATGTTGTAAATGCCTTTAATAAGGAACATATCCAGCTACCGGGTGGGTACCTTGTAAAAGATCAATCTGAAAAAATGTTTAAGCTTGATCTTGAATACCATCAAATAGATAAATTAAATGACTTGGTGGTTGCATACCGCAATGATGGTCCTATAAAAATTAGCGATATCGCTGAAATTGAGGATGGGCTTGAAGATTACAGAGAAACGGCAAGATTTAATGGTTTGCCATCTGTAGGATTAGGTATTGTTAAGGTTGCAAATTCAAATACGGTAGATATCATCAATAAAGTCAAGCTTAAGCTCGATGAGGATATAAGGCCTAATCTACCTCCAGGAGTAACTCTTCAGATATCTACAGATGATTCAATTTTCATCAAATCAATGGTGAAATCATTACAGAGCCATATCGTCGAAGGGACTTTTTTAGCATCCTTTGTTGTGCTGCTTTTTCTTATGTCCTTAAGATCTACACTTATCATTGCAGTAGCAATCCCAATCTCACTGCTTGGTGCCATAGCAGTTATGTATTTCTTTGGCTTCACTTTTAATAGTATGACATTATTAGCACTAATTCTATTAATTGGTGTTGTTGTAGATGACGCGATAGTAGTTTTAGAAAATATATTTAGGCACCATCAAGATTATGACGTTAATCCATTTGATGCGGCCATTAATGGAAGTAAAGAGGTTGTTTTTGCAGTCCTTGCGTCGACTATGGCTCTAGTTTGTATTTTTGCTCCTGTGATTTATATGGAAGGGATTATAGGTCGATTTTTTGAATCTTTTGCTGTTGTTGTTACCTCTGGTGTCATAATTTCATTGATTGTTTCTCTTACATTAACTCCAATGTTATGTTCAAAATTTTTAATAAAACAAAACTTTGATACTGGTTGGAATAAAAAAAAATCCAAGAAAAACTTTATTGCAGACAAGCTCGAAAGATTCTTCGCTCTTCTAGAAAAAAAATATTCTAATATTCTTAAAAATTCATTAAATAACCGATGGAAAGTTCTTCTATTAAGCTTATTGGTTGTCTTATTAAGTGGTTATTTTTTCTCAAACATAAATAAAGAGCTAGTGCCGGAAACTGATGAAAGTCGTTTCACCGTAAGATTCAAAACTCCTTTAGGCTCGAACATAGACTACACCTACAGAAAACTTCTAGAAATTGAAGATAAAATAAACACTGAAAAACAAAATATTGCCAGCGTCTTTTCGTCAATTGGTTTAGGGAGTCAGGGACAGGTAAATAGTGGCTATATTAGTGTAAGACTTAATGATAAAGACATAAGACGAGCAAGCCAAACTGAAGTCATAAATAACTTAAAAAAAGAATTTTCAAGGCTTGCTGGAGTACAAGCTTTCCCAGCTGGCGTTTCAATTGCGGGAGGGCAAAGGTCTGAAAAGTTAAAATTTTCACTTATAGGGCCTAGTATAGAAAAAGTTGCTCTTCTAAGTAGCGAGCTCCAAAACAAGCTTTCTGAAAATCAAGAAATAGGTAAGATTGACCTGGATTTACAACTTAATCTTCCGCAACTAATTCTCGATATTGATAGGGAAAAAGCCACTAGTCTTGGAATCTCTGCTAGAGATGTAGCTGAGTCAATATCTGTTCTAAGCAACGGATTAGATGTAGCAAGATTTAATGACTATCCTGGTGATGGGCAACGCTATGAAATTAGACTCAAAGCTAAAGAAGGTACCTTTAATAATGTGAACGATCTCAATAAAATTTATTTGCGAAGTAAAAGTGGGGAGTTAGTCAGGCTGGATACTATCGCCTCCTTTAATGAAGTTTTGGGGCCAGCTGTCATTGGCAGAGAAAACCTACAATATTCGGCTAATTTTTATACCGACCCATCTATGCCGCTTGGAGAAGCTATTCAATTAGTTAGTGATGTGAGTATGGCTATTCTTCCCAGTGACTATAAGATTGAGCTAGATGGGCAGGCAAAAGAGTTTGCAAAAACCTCAAAAAATTTATTTTTTGTCTTTGTATTGGCAACCGTTTTACTCTACATGGTTCTGGCTAGCCTATTTAACTCCTTTTTTCAGCCCATCATTGTCATGTTAGCTCAGCCATTGGCTGTGGTTGGTGGGGTTGCATTACTATGGGTAACAGGAAAAAGTTTGAATATTTACTCTATGATTGGAATGGTTTTGCTTATTGGTTTGGTAGCTAAGAACTCGATCCTTCTTATTGACCTAACCAATCAACTCCGGGCTAAAGGAAAAGAAACAAACAAAGCATTGCTTGAGGCATGTCCTGTAAGACTTAGGCCAGTGTTAATGACGTCATTAACACTTATTCTAGCTCTACTTCCTGCAGCACTTGGTTTTGGTGCCGGGTCTGAAGAGAATGGTCCCTTAGCAATAGCCGTTATTGGAGGTATGATTTCATCAACACTGTTAACACTTATTGTGATTCCAGCAGCTTATTCGTTATCTGCTCGATTTATTGAAAAAAAATTATAATTTAGTTACTTTTTGTACAATCAATGATCCAACTAAGTCACCCTCCACATTAATAGTTGTTCTAAAGGTATCTAAAAGTCTATCCATTGGCAGAAGTAAGGCTAGAGCCTCAAGAGGAAGGCCAAGAACTTGGAGTACCATTGCCATGGTTACCATTCCAGCACTAGGTATACCAGGAGCCCCAATGGAAGCAACCATTGCTATAAAAAATAAAATAATTTGTTGGGATAAGCTAAGATCTATCCCAACAAGATTAGCAATAAATAGTGCGGCGGCGGCTTCGTAGAGAGCAGTCCCATCCATATTGATCGTAGCTCCTAATGGAAGTACGAAGTTAGCTACATTTCTAGGTACTTTAAAATTATACCTGGCAACACTTAATGTTAGCGGGAGGGTGGCAGCACTAGAGCTGGTAGCAAAAGCACTAATGAATGCTGGCCTGCCATTACTCCATAGATTCCAGGGGGTAATTTTTGTAAAAATAAAAAGTAAAGCAGGTATGACTAAAAGTCCGTGGATAAACATAATCCCTATTACGGTAATAATAAATATACTTAACTGAGAAAATAGTTCAGCAGATTGGCTCTCAACCATTGTAACTAATAAGGCAAATATTCCTATTGGTGCAAAAACCATAATCCAGTTTACAATTTTCATCATTACCTCATACAAGCTTTCAAAAACTTTTTTACCTGCCATAGTTTTTTCTCCGCCCCCATTAAAGCTCGCCCCAATTAAAATAGAAAAAATAATAAGAGGTAAAATATTCCCTGAGGATAAAGAGTGAAATGGGTTAGCAAATAAGCTCAATATAAATTGTTTTAAAAAGTCTTTAATCGACAATGTATTACTAATAACATCATGGGTTGTAGGCCATGTATCAATAGTCAACCCTACTCCAGGTTTTACTGCATTCATTATCACAAGGGCGGTAATGATTGCTAAGGCCATGGTACTGAAAAAATAAATGAGGGTGTATTTCCAAACCTTGCTAGATTTTTTATTATTACCAAGATTTGAGACACCGACCACAATTGAAAAAAAGACTAATGGCACAAGAATCATTTTTAATGACTTAATGAATAGCTGGCCAGCCAACTCATTAAATCCAAGAAAATTATTATAAAAAGACCATTCTGGATAAAATTTTAAAAATAATCCAAACAATATACCTAGTAATGCTGCAAGCAAAATATTTCGATTTATATTTTTCATCAATCAACGCGCTCCATTAAAGCCCCAAAAAATCCATCAGTTTTGTGAGTATGCGTGGTTAATTTTAAAAAGTCTCCATCCCCAATATTAACACCGTGCTTTTGCATAATAGTATGCTGAGGAATTATTTTGAAGTGCTTATTTTTTTTCAAAAACTGTGTCACTATATCTTCATTTTCATCGTTTAATATGCTGCATGTTGCGTAAACTAAATAACCACCTTTTTTACATAGTTTAGATGCAGCCTCTAGAATTGATGCTTGTTTAATCGTTAATTCAGAAAGAGATTCTTCTGTTTGTCTCCACTTTAAGTCTGGGTTTCTTCTTAAGGTTCCAAGTCCGGTGCAGGGAGCATCCACCAGCACACGATCCAGCTTATTTCTTAATCGCTTTATTTTCAAATCATTTTCATTAGAAATTCTTTGCATAGCTATGTTTGATGCTCCTGATCTTTTAAGCCTTTGTTTCAAGTTAGCAAGGCGTCTATCAGAAATATCAAAAGCATAAATCCTACCTGTATTCTTCATCAGTGCTGACAAGGCCAATGCCTTGCCTCCTGCTCCTGCACAAAAATCTGCAACCATATGCCCTCTTTTTGCATCAAGTAGTAAGGATAAAAGCTGGCTTCCCTCCTCTTGAACCTCTATGGACCCACCCAAGAAAAGTGGATGTTTTTGTATTGGTGTTCCTCTTGGCAATGAGATGGCTTGTTTAGACCATTCTGTCTGCTTAATTTTATCTGCTTCAGCCTGAAAGGATAAACGAAACTCGTCAACTACATCCTTGACGGATGACGCCTTTAATGAATTAACGCGCAATTGAAGTGTTGCTGGCTTTAACAATGCTGTGGCAAGGGCAATAGCTTCTTCTTCACCGTAATATAAAGTTAATTTCGTCCATATCCAATCTGGAAGGCTAAGCTTTTTAGGCCAGGAATCTATATGTACTTTGTTTTTTTTCTTATCTATTAGCCATTCAATTTCATATTCATCAGTAACTTCATTTAAATCTTTTATGCTGTGTCCTTTCAGCACCAACAAATATACCAATATCATTTTTTTACAATGAGCATCTCCAACAATTTCTTCAAGGAGCCTTTTATTTCTAATCACCCCGTAATAAATTTCTGCGATAGCCCCTCTATCAACGCTCCCTAAATTCCGATTATTCTTAAAGTAATAACTTAATTGGACGTCAGCAGGTAAATTTTGTCTGAAACTTTCACCTAAAATATCGGCACAAGCCTTAATAGCAAGTCTATTCATTTTTTATTGCCTTTAACGTAATTATTTCTTGCACGATTGTACTCAAATCATCCTGAGTTATTGAAATTTTTATAGGAAGGTATCCGTATTTTTCAGAAAGCCACAAATCAATTCTTTCAGGATCCTCGTAATCAAACTTGGCAATATGTAGCGCCTTCACCTCTCCCGCTTGAGTATATAGTATCTCTTCATCAACATAATGATAATTATAAATTTTTAACCACTTTGCATTAGTAATAGGAATTTGCATTTTATCTAGCGGGTTTAGGAACATAAATTGGAACATAAAACTTAATTGATCTTGCGAACCAGGTAGCAAAAAGTAGGTTTGGTCTGTACCGCTTTTTTTTATATGTAGCTTCTTTTCCTTCCAGTTAAAAAAAGCCTCATTGATTCTTTCTTTACCATATTGGTATAAATAATAGCTTGGACTCAATCCATCCTCGTTAATATTGCCTGTACTTTTCTGAATTAACGGCTTCAAATAGATGACAGACGCTATTCCTGTTGCTGACGCATTGTATTCAATACTATACTGACCATCAGCTACTTCATAAGTGATAACTAGGCTACCCACCTCATTAAAGTCTTGTTGGTATTCTTTTTTTTGGTTGCTGCCAAATGGATTTACATCTCTTAAAGTCCCTTTATTAGGACCTAGATCATAAGAAACTTTATATTGAAGCAATAATGATTTTATTTTTTCTCCATAGCTATCGGGCTCTGCTTTTATCTCAATTTCACCCACTGGGCCACATAACAAACATAGATTTTCTGTTAAATCAGAGATTGTTGGTCTATCTAAAATTCCTGCCTCTTTTTTATTATTGAGCTTATGTTTCTGTATTAATTTTTTCGTCTCTTGTTGGAGGCTTATGCGTTGCTCATCTGAGGTTTCTTTACTTAAATCTACTTTTTTAACTGGTAGCGGAACAAATTCAACAACCATTAATTTGTTTTCTTTTGAGGTATGAAATGAAAAATTGATGTTTGATAAGAAAATTATATGAATTACAGTTGAAACCAATATTGTAAACAACAAAATATAGCGTTTCATATCTTTTTCTTATAAATTCAAACTTGTGTTAACAAGAGTCTGTTCTATAAGCAAGCCAAAGTCTGTTTGTATTTTTAATTTTATGGGTACTCGATAATTTTTTTTTGAAAACCATACATAATGTGTTGAATTGTCTCTTCCCTCAATATTTCCCTCATACAAGTCCGCTTTTATAATTTTTTTATTTACTTTAACGTCCTCCTGTTTTAGTTTTTTATATCTATATATTCGGACTTTCTTACCCTCTAATATTTTAAAACTGTAAACAGAGTTTTTGCTTTTTATAAAATTAAATTGAAATAAATAAATAGCTAAGTCTAACGTTCCAGCAGGAAATTCCCCACTAAGCACTTTATCGTTATAGTAAGTCGTTATTAATTTTGTATCATATGAAAATTCTGATTTGATATTTTTATTTGGTTTTTTTACGTTTATAAACTCAAAACTTATTGGCTTAAAACCATTTTTTCCAACCTCCCCTTTACTTACAAGCTTTCTATCCCCTAGGAGTCTTAAAATACCTGCTGCATATGTGCTTACTTCAAAGGTATAGGTTCCTTTTGATTGAGCAAAGGTAATGCCTACCTCACCAACATTCTTTGTTGTATGCGTAAGTTGGTACTTAATATCAAATGTAGCAGGAAACTCTTTTGCGAACAAATTGGTTGATGTCAATACTAGAAATATACCCAAATACCTAGATGTATTGAACAGGCGCATTGTTATTGCTTAATTTTTTTATTTCCCCAATCACAAAAACTTCTTCTCCTGAAGCCTTTAATATGTCGCATGCCCTTACTACATCTTGTTTAGCAACTATTATTGCCATGCCTATTCCGCAATTAAATGTTTTGAATAGCTCCGTATCATCCAACCCTGCTTGATCTTGTAGCCATTCAAATAACAATGGAAGTTTCCATGACTTTCTATCAATTACTGCAGATAAATCTTGGGGAAGAATTCTAGGTATATTTTCTGATATTCCACCACCAGTTATATGAGCCATAGCTTTTATTTCCATTGATTCAATTAATTTTAGAATTGATTTTACATAAATTTTAGTTGGTGCCATTAGTACATCAGCTAATTTTCTTCCATCAAAGTTGCTTTGTAAGTCAATATTGTTTGTTGTAATAACTTTACGTATCAATGAGTAACCGTTTGAATGAGCACCTGATGAAGCAATGCCTAGAATAATATTACCTTCCTGAACTGTTGATCCATCAATTATTTTCTCTTTTTCAACTGCCCCGACACAAAAACCAGCAAGATCATATTCACCATTAGGGTACATTCCTGGCATTTCAGCAGTCTCGCCACCGACAAGCGAACAGTTAGCTAATAAGCATCCATCTGCAATTCCTTTGATAATAATGGTAGCTATATCAACTTCGAGCTTACCGCATGCGTAATAATCTAAGAAAAATAATGGCTCTGCACCTTGAACTAAAATATCATTGACACACATCGCTACTAGGTCTTGGCCAATCGTATCATGCTGATTAAGTTCAAATGCTAATTTTAGTTTAGTTCCAACGCCATCTGTACCGGAAACGAGAACTGGCTTATTAAATTTTTCAGGAATTTCAAATAATGAACCAAATCCGCCGAGGCCGCCAATCGATTCCTTTCTGCTTGTTTTTTTTGCAAAAGGTTTAATATTTTCAATTAACTGGTCCCCAGCTTCAATATCGACTCCTGCATCTTTGTAGGAAATAATTTGTTTCTCTGTAGATTTTTCTGACAATGGTGATTTCCTCATATTTAATTGATAATATTTCGTATAGTATAATTTTAACTTAAATTACCTCTTTATTAACACTTTCTAAAAGGCTGTATGGACCAACTTCTACTTAATATTCATCCTGTGCCAAAAAAAACTATGGGTAATTTTGTGGTTGGTAAAAACTCGGAGTGTTTAAGCTCTATTGAAAATCTTATAAGCTTTAACGATCATTTCTTTATGTATATTTGGGGTGAAAGTGGGAGTGGCAAGTCTCACTTAGCATCAGCCTTAAGAAGTAAGAATGTTAACGTGATCGAAGATGTTGAGAAGCTCGACAATGACCAACAAATCAAATTGTTTAATCTTTTTAACGAATCAAAAAGGTTACATAAAAAATTAGTCATTACAGGCAATGATGCCCCAAACAAAATGAATCTCAGGCCTGATCTTGCAAGTCGGTTAAGCTGGGAGTTAGTGTATCAAATTAAATTATTAACTGATAACGAAAAAAAAGTTGCCTTAGAAAGCTATGCCGCTCAGAAAGGTATGTCTTTAGATAAAAAAATCATATCTTATTGCATGGCAAACCTCAAAAGAGACCTTCATTCCCTTATTTTAACGCTGGATGCATTGGATGAGTGGTCTCTAAAAGCAAAAAGGCCCGTAACAATTCCTCTTTTAATTCAGCTTCTCAAAAAATAAGCTTGGTAGGTTATAGGCCCTAAACGTGAAATTTTACTAATTTCTTATGAGGTAATCAAAAGCACCCAGTGCTGCTTTGGCACCCTCTCCCATAGCAATAATAATTTGTTTATACGGAACTGTAGTTACATCCCCGGCTGCAAATACACCCGGCAAAGATGTTGCCCCGTGATCATTAATCTCAATTTCACCATATTTATTTAATTCTATAGTGCCGTTTACCCAATCAGTGTTAGGCACTAATCCAATCTGGATGAATATTCCCTCAATATCCAATTGTTTCTCTTCCTTGGCTGCTCTTTCCATATATTTTATATGTGTCACTTTATCTGAACCATATATCTCATTTGTTTGGACATTTACCAAGACATCAACATTTTTTAGCGTTCTTAATCTATCAACCAATACCTGGTCAGCCTTTAATTCAGGGGCAAACTCTAGCACAGTCACGTGTCCAACAATACCAGCTAGATCAATAGCTGCTTCTATACCTGAATTTCCTCCTCCTACTACAGCAACTTTCTTACCTTTAAATAACGGTCCATCACAATGAGGGCAGTAAGCCACTCCCTTGCCTTTATATTCTTTTTCTCCTGGCACTCCTAGCTCTTTCCATCTAGCGCCTGTTGAAATGATAATTGATTTACTCTCCAGCCTTCCTCCGCCCTCAAGCTCAAGTACGTAATGAGAGGCTTCGTTCTTAAATAGCCTTTTAGCTTTTTGTAAGCTCATAATGTCAACGTCATACTCTTTAACATGCTCTTCTAGTGCGGCAACTAATTTTGGGCCTTCGGTTGCCTTAACTGATATGAAATTTTCAATGCCAAGCGTATCCAGAACCTGCCCACCAAATCGTTCTGCAACAATACCGGTTCTAATACCCTTTCTCGCTGCATACACCGCAGCAGAGCTTCCTGCAGGGCCTCCACCTACTATAAGCATATCAAAAGGCTTTTTTTCCGAAATTTTTTCCGCTGCCTTATCTGAAGCTTTTGTATCAATTTTATTAATAATTTCCTCAAGGTCCATCCGGCCTTGTCCAAACTCTTTCCCATTTAAATGTATGGTTGGAACAGACATAATTTTTTTGGTATTTATTTCGTCTTGAAATAATGCGCCGTCAATCATGCAATGACTAATGCCTGGATTTAACAGAGATAAAATATTGAGTGCCTGAACAACATCTGGGCAGTTATGACAACTCAGAGAAATGTATGTCTCAAAATAAAACTCCCCCTCAATATTTTTTATTTGCTCAATTTGCTCTTCAGATATCTTTACGGGGTAACCGCCAACTTGTAATAATGCCAATACTAAAGAGGTAAACTCATGCCCCATGGGTATACCTGCAAACTGAATGCCAGATGACTCATTAGGTTTATTTACTTTGAAGGATGGAGTTCTCTCATTGCTATCGTTATAAATATTCAATGATACCTTGTCAGACATTCCGGATAATTCTTCCAATAAATCTACCATTGAAGATGACGAAGGTTCTTTGTTGGTATATGCATCTATACTCACCGGAAATACAATTTTTGTTAAGTATTGATTTAATTGGTCCTTAATTTTTGCCTCGAGTGCCATTTTTATTCGCTTTTTATATTTAATGAGTGAATAATTTGGGCTAAGGTTCTAGCCCAAATATTTTCTTTTATTGAATTAGATCTTGCCAACCAAATCTAATGAAGGAGTAAGCGCTTCCTCTCCTGGCTTCCAAGATGCTGGGCATGCTTGATTTGGATTTGCTGCAATATGCTGCGCTGCTTGTAACTTTCTTACTAAGTCAGCAGCTGAACGGCCAATGCCCAGGTCATTCACTTCTGCTGTTTTAATGATTCCTTCTGGATTTATAATAAACGTTCCTCTTAGTGCCAATCCAGCTTCCTCAATCATTACGTCGAAATTTCTAGTCATAGTGCCTGTTGGGTCACCAATCATAGGAAATTTAATTTTCTTAATAGTATCTGATGCATCATGCCAAGCTTTATGCGTAAAGTGTGTATCAGTTGATACGGTATAAACCTCAACACCCATTTTTTGTAATTCTTCATAATGGTCAGCAACATCACCGAGTTCTGTTGGGCAAACAAACGTGAAATCAGCTGGATAAAAAACAACAGCTGACCACTTACCCTTAAGGTCAGCTTCCGTTACTGTAACCTCTTTACCGTTATGAAAGGCGGTAGCTGAAAAAGGTTTAACCTCTGTATTAATTAGTGAAGACATAATATTTCCTTATCTATTTAAAAAGAATTCATATTATATTGAGATAATTTTAATATGTATAATTTATTATAAAAATATACTTGATAAGTTTTTCTTATTGAATATTGTCGTATAAAGTTATTTCTCCTTGGATCTCCTTTAATCTTTGTTCAGCTCTAGCCTTGTCGTAAAAATTAGCATCTACCGACTTAATAGCTAATCCCATCTGATTGGCAGCCTCTTTTAAATCAAAGTTATAGTAAAAGTATTCACTTAAATTTTTATGCTCAAGATATAGCGAGCCATTTGCTGAATGCGCTGTAGCTAAAAGCTTATATAAATTAGCATCGTATGGCTGTATAGATTCATATTCCTCTAACAATAACATTGCTTTTTTAATTTGATTTGTGCTTAGGTATAAATGGGCTAATCCATAGATATAAGCCTTGTAATTAGGAAAAGTCAAAAGTGCCTGCTTATAATGTTTTTCTAACTCATTAACCTTATCGCTCTTGAGTAACAAATTAGCTTTTAACTCATTAACCATAGGGTTAACGGTTTGCAAATGTTTAATTTGATCAAAAGAATCTTGAGCTTGTTTTAACTTACCTCCTCTTAGGTAGGCATAGGCTAAGGCAAAATGATCCGCATCTTGGTTAACCCCTGATTTATTCCTAATATTTGTTTTAAGCAAGCTAATACTAGCGCTTGGATTACCTTCAAATGCTTGCAGTTTAGCTCTGACCAAAGCAAAACTAAGCTCGTCCTCTCTCTGCTTATATGGAATCTGAGTAAGTCTATCTTCAATATCACTTATTCGGTCTAAAGTTATAGGATGGGTTCTTAAAAAAGAGGGGGCAGCGCCAGATGAAAATTTATTGGCTTCATCCAAGCTCCTAAAGAAACTAATAAATGCTCTTTCATCAAAGCCTGACTTGCTTAAAATCTTCAAGCCCTCGCGATCAGCTTCTTTTTCATGCTCCCTTGTAAAATCCAAAGTACTTTGAACGGCTGAAGCTTGGGCAGTTTGCATGGCAGCGTTTGCTAACTGTGGATTAGATCTGGCCACTAAGAGAGCAAAAACCATCGCCAAAGATGTCTTAAAGGTATCCTTTGATTGGGCTTCAATAATTCGCGGGAGATGTTTCTGGGTAATATGAGCAATCTCGTGTGCTAACACACTGGCAAGCTCAGACTCAGAATTGGCAGCATAAATTAGTCCAGTATGAACACCAATAACTCGACCTAGCATAGCAAAAGCATTAATAGTCCGGTCTTGTATAATGAAAAAGCTAATGGGGTCAGTTTGTAACAACGAAGATCCATGCATCAATTTTTTTCCTAATCGCTCCATGTATGCATTTATTTCCGGGTCTTTAAGCACGGTTGGACTTTGATTGGCTTGATACAAAAGCTGCATTCGAATTTTTTTTTCTTGAAATGCGCTAATAATACTGTCTGAAGAGCTCCCTAAATCAGGTAATTCATTAGAAAAGGCAAATGAATAAAATAAAATAAGGGCAAGGAAAATCTTTTTCATATAATCTTTATGCCTTAATATACATTAATAAATTAAATTATAAGGCTATATTATTAGAATGCTGACACATATTGATGAGAATGGTAATGCAAGAATGGTTGATATCACTGAGAAAGATAAAACGTTTAGGGTTGCAGAGGCACAAGGATCTATTATTGCCAGCAAAAAAATTATTCAGAGCGTATTAAAAAATATCAATAAAAAGGGTGATGTATTAACAGTTGCTAAAATTTCTGGGATTCAGGGCGCTAAAAGAACATCCGACCTTATTCCTCTATGCCATAGCATTTCTCTTGATTCTATTACTGTTGACTTTAAGATATTTGAAGAGAGTTTTGAGATTCAATGTATAGCTGTGGCTAAATGTAGTGGCTCTACTGGTGTAGAAATGGAAGCAATGACCGCGGTGTCAATATCTCTTCTTACGGTTTATGATATGTGTAAGGGGATTGACAAGGGAATGATTATTAACAATATTATTCTTACAAAAAAAACAGGTGGCGCCTCTGGAACATGGGAAAAAGTAAAATAGTATTTATTAAAGCGTAAGCAACACTCTTAAAGTTTATTTACTTTTATTACCAACCGATTCCATATTTTTCATAACATTCTCGAAAATTACGTCGGGCTTTATCTTGCTGATATTCCTTTCGTCGTCTTGAAACCAACCAGAGGCTTCTCCCCAAGGTTTATAACGATGAGGCTCTCCGGGCCCAAATATCGTAAATGTCTTTGTTTTTACAGCGCTTGCTATATGCCCTAATCCCGAATCATTACCTATAAAAAGCTCTGATCTTTTGAGAATAGCTGCGGTTGTTAGTAAACCAACCTTCCCATTTAAATTGATAACATTTCCACTGAAAACTGTTTTAAAGTTCTTTGTAAAGACATCATCTTTTTTATCGCCAACAAGCACAACCAATTTGAAATGATCTTTTAACATGTTACATAATTCAGCATAGTTTTTTGTGGGCCAAATCTTTTGAGGGGAATTTGCTCCTAGACCTATAGCTAATATCTTACTATTAGATTTTGAAAGAATTTTTCTTGCCTCATTTTCATGTTCCCTTCCTATCCAGATAGCTGGATTAGTTATCGACGCCTCCTTAATTGACTGCAGATGCTTCTCAACACTATGTATATTATTATTATTAACTTTATGAAATTTTTTTCCTGCCCTAACAAAATATAACAACCCATCCGATCTTAAATCTACAGCAATATCATAGTAATTTTTTCTTAGCATCCTAATTAACTGGATAGTACCTATTAATCCCTTAGTCTTGTCTTTCTCGTAAAAATTATTAATCAAAGGGCAGTGATTGAATAAAATCCTAGAACGTGCATCGCCAACAACATCAATTTTTGCATTGTTGTATCTTTTGATGAGCGTTAATAGTGTTGGTGTAGTTAAAACAACGTCCCCAATATTTGACAATGTGATAAACAATATTCTCTTTACGGTTTCGTTTTTTTTCATCTTTGGGCTATCTTTTTATATCGATCATAGCTCCAGCAATATTGTGTGGGGTTTTTTCTAATAAACTTTTCTATTTGTTTGTTAAGACCTTCGGTTGAGGCAATGTCTTTTTTATCAACCTTCTCGAGGTAAATATTGTAGCCAGCCCCATCCGCTAATCTTTCTCCGTATGCCATGACAATATTTGCGTCTGTTTTTTGTATTAACTTTTTTATCAGTACCATCGTATAAGCCGGTTTCCCAAAAAAGTTAGCCCATTCACCCTGGCCCTTGTCTGCAACCTGATCAGGCAATATTCCAACTGCTTCACCTTTTTTTAAGGCTAGTAAAATTTTCTTTAGGCCTTGGATATCAGGCGTTGCTAACTTAACCATACCTTTCTTGCGACCTTTTACCATTAAATCATTCATCCAATTCTTTCTTGCCTTCCTATACATAATAGTTATGGGGTTTTTTGCCCCGTAAAAAATTGAGGTTATTTCGAAGCATCCTAAGTGAGGGGTTAAGAAAATAATGCCTTTCCCATTACTATGCATGCTTTTTAGACAATCTAAACCATATACATTTTTAACTAAGCTTAATGCTATAGATTGATTAGAGGCCCAAAGGTAAAAAGTTTCTAATATACTTTTTCCGAGCTCTTGCGTATTTATACTAATAGCGTCAGCAAGATTGGTTTTAGTAAATATTTTGGCATTGTCTAAATTGTCGACTAATAGACTATAGTTTTTTTTTCTTATCCAAAAATAGGTGGTACCGAAATATTTTCCGATCCTATGCACATTTTTTAAGCCCAGCTTTGAAAGCAAGAAAACTATACAATTGAATAATTTTGTTGGCATACTAAATTTTCGATTTTCTTATCTTTTAATGGTTTACTATATGTTATCAGTTTAATAGTTTAATACTTATGCATTCATTAAAGATTTTTGAAAAACATATCCCTTACCTCCTCCCTTTATTGCTAATGTTTTACCGGGGGTTAGCTGACTTCACCGTTTTATTTATTGGTATTCTTTTTCTTTATAAATCCTACAAGGATTCAAGCTGGTTATGGGCTAAGGAGCCATGGTTCAAGATGGCTTTGTTATTTGTCTTTTACCTGCTTACTGTTAATGTTTTTATTAGCCTAAACCCTCAGGACTCCTTTTTTTATGCCCTTACTTTTCTACGATGGCCTATTTTTGCAGCGGCATTAGCTTATTGGCTCCTCAAACAAGAAGACTCCATTAAAAAGTTTCTGATTGGAGTATTGATTATTACAGCATTCTTCGTATTTGATGTTTGGTATCAATTTTTCCAAGGTGAAGATATCTTTGGGTACAGTAAACATAGTGAGGGTAGGTTAACTGGTCCATTAAGAAATAATCCCGTGGTAGGAATTTTTATCACTAAATACCTCTATATTCTTCTAACCTCAGTCATTATTTTCAATAAATTTACTAAAAATTCTATGCAAATATTTGCAATCCTTTCATTACTTTTAATTGGGTTTATTACAGTGCTTATTACCGGCGAAAGAATGTCATTTATCTTATTTACTTCATCTATTTTAATTATTTTATTAGCCATACCGATCCAAATAAAACCTAAGCTTTTAATTTGGGTTGGCTTTTCCATTCTTTTGGTTGCTATAACATTAATGGTAAGCAATTATTTTCCGTCCTCAGCAGACCGGGCGATTCATAGTTCAATCGATAAATTATCCCATTTTACAGACTCAGATTATGGCCAGGTCTTTAAGGCCGGCTATTTAACCTGGTTAGGAAATCCAATGCTAGGAGGAGGCCTTCATCAGTTTCAAGACCTGTATTCTTTTTACGATCCAAGTGCTTGGCACGGCATGTTACACCCTCATAATCACCCACTTTCATTGCTTGCCGAAACCGGCATTGTGGGACTGCTATTGTTTTACTCACTTATATTTGTCATTGCTAAAAATGTGCTAATGCCACTGCTTAATAGAAAAAGTTGGTTTACCGCTGTACTTTGCTTCAATTTGCTCTATTTGTGTTTCTTTCCCTTCATGACGCATTTCAGTTTTCAACATAATTGGATGAATGCCACAAGCTGGTTGATTGTCGGTTTAGTTTTTGCCATATCCAAACATAAACATGAGTAAATTAATACCTATACAAATCATCAATAAATACAAAGATGTTAATCTCTTTGACAGGTTAGAAGATTTTGAATCCATAGACTTAGCCAACAATAAAAACATAAAAAAAATATTAATTATAAAGTGGGGAGGTATGGGGGATTTAGTGATGGCAAGCGGAGTAATGGAAGATATCATCTATTCATTTCCTCACAGAATCATTGATCTTAATACGCGTCCTCAGTGGCAACCTTTGTTTGAAGATGATAAAAGATTCAATAAGGTCTGGGGGTCGAATAATAAAAGCCTAGGGACATTCATCCATTTATGCAAATGGCTAAAATTTGTAATATCACAAAAATACGATTTGATTATTGATCTGCAAACAAATGATAGGACAAGAATTTATCTTTCGTTGCTTAAATTTTCCCAAAAGAAATCAATGCAAATTATCGGCAATCATGCCGTATTCCCCTACACAATAAAACCGAGATTATCTGTAAAAATTTACAACCCTTTGCAAATGATGCAAAGAACGATAAACACTATCGGAATTGAAGCGAGGACCTTTCGTCCTATTATTAACATTGGCAATGCTATTAAAAATAGTTCCTTGCGTATCTTAAAGAATAATAATCTAACAGCAAAAAGTTATTGCATTTTTATTTGTGGCAGTAATCCCCGTGGGCATTTAAAGCGCTGGGGTATAAAAAACTATACCGAACTCTCTATCTTGGTTGAAAATAAATACAAAATTCCAGTTGTTCTGATTGGGGGGACTGAGGATGAGGAAGAATGTTTGACTATTTCTAAAGGGAACAAAAATATTGTAAATCTATGCAATAAGACAAGCCTTACAGAGCTGATAGAAATATTTAATCAAGCATCATTTATTGTCGCGAATGATACTGGACCAGCACATCTGGCATCAACCACATTAACCCCTATGATTGTTATTACAGGTCCCACAGATCCCAAAAAAGTTAAACCTTTGGGGGGTCAAATTTTAGCGATACAACCAGAAATTACATGCAAAAACTGCTATAAGAAAGAATGCTCTCATCATTCGTGCATGATTGGACTATCCCCTAATGAGGTTATAAATAGTATTGGTGAGGTCTTATGAAAAATCAATCCATACTTTGGTGGGGGAGATTTGATAAAAATTACTCCCGCAATAGGATCATAAGACAAAGTCTAAAGAGGCTAAATTATCAATTAATTGATTTTATACCCCTTATAAGTGAGTTTGGTTTTGCAGAAGCAGTTTTAAGAAATATCAAAAAAACAGACTTCGTTTGGGTGCCCTGTTTTCGTCAACGAGATATCGCAAGCGCACACAAATGGTGTATTAAACATAATATTAAGTTAATTATTGACCCCTTAATAAGTTCTTGGGATAAAAGGGTTAATGAAAAGAGCAATGCCTTTAGTCAGAGCTATGCAAATAAAATCAAACAACGAGAATCTGACTTATTTAATAAAGCAGATATTATCATCTCGGATACATCAAAACATTCCGAATTATTTATCAAGGATTTGTTAGTAAAGAAAAATAAGGTCCGTACGGTTTTTGTTGGTGCTGAGGAAAGTATATTTATGCCACAAAAAACAATACATAAGCCTAATAATAGTATTGATATATTATTCTACGGTAGCTTTATATCCCTTCAAGGGACACAAGTAATTGTCAATGCGGCAAAAAAAATGGCAAGTCGAAGTAACATTAAATGGACATTATTAGGTAATGGGCCCGATCTTTTAATATGCAAAAAGTTGGCGGAAGCCTCGCCCCATATTTTCTTTGAAGGTACAGTCGATTATTTAAAACTTCCAGAGAGAATTCATAAAGCAGACATTCTTCTTGGTATTTTTGGAGATTCGAAAAAAGCTAGCAACGTCATTCCAAACAAGGTGTACCAAGCATTAGCTTGCGGAAAAACCGTTATTACTCGATCAAGTATGGCTTACCCAACAAACATAAGGAATGCAAAGAATGGTATTATTTTTATTGATCCAAATAATCCCGAAGCTTTGAAAAATGCTGTTCAGCGATTAGTTAATAATCCTAAATCTATTCAAATTAGCAATGTTTCAGCCAGAGCTATCTATGATAAAAATTTCTCACAATCCATAATAATTAATCAGCTCCAAAAAGTTTTTAGTACGGTCTCCTAGGAAGCTATGTCTGTATAGATTTTTAGAGTGTTGCTAACCATGTCCTTTAGGTCGAATAGCTTAGTATCCTTAATCAATGGCCTTCTTTTTATTATTATCTTTGTTTTTTGGTAAAGTTCTTCTTGATTTCTGTAGGCTACTAAGCCTTCAGGAAAAATTAATCTTAATTGCTCGCCAACTCCTCCATGATCATATCCAAGCACTGGAGTTTTTATTTTTATGGATTCAATAATTGTTCTTCCAAATGATTCTGGCTGGATTGATAATGAATATACGATATTTGATATGGCTATAATATTTTTTACATCTTTTCTGTATCCAGTGAAAGTTACATCATTCTTCAAATTTAAATCATCAATTCGTTTCTTTAATAATTCGATATAACCTGTATTACCAGTTTTCTCATCGCCAATAATAAGGCCATGAATGTCCGCTGTGTCTTTTTTTAGTCTATGAAGTAAATTGAGGAAATCTTCATGGCCTTTTGCTCGTGAAATCCTATAGGGTAAGCTTAAAATAATTTTATTTTGAATTTTTGGGTACTCATTTCTCCAGGCCTCTAACCACACTTTACTCATCAATTTTTTCTTATTACAATCTATGGCATCGACTCCTCGATAATTCATAAAAACCTTACTTTTATCTACATCATAATGTTTTAGTATGAAATTCTCGACCGATTTAGATACTGTGATAACCCGATCACCTTTAGTCATAATAGCGCTGTAAAGACTAACCGAGTTAAATCCATGGACTGTAGTTATGAAATATGGTCGTCTTTTTTTATTGATTAACTTCAGCGCGATAAAAACGATCCATGCTGGAAGTCTTGACCTTGCATGAATAATATCAATATCCGTTTTCTGAATTAGACGAATTAAACGAATAACATACATGAATGTGAGTAATGATTTTTTACCTATGCTCCATTGGATATGTTTGCTTCCCTCACCCACAAGCTGGGAAACCATTCTACCGCCACCCGAAATAACGATTGATTTGTGCCCTTTTTCAACTAAGAATTTTGCTACTTCTAATGTCCCTTTTTCTACCCCTCCTGACACTAGTGATGGAAGGACCTGAATAATGGTTAATTTTTTTTTCATCTTAATTTAAGCGCCAATTGCTTGTTATTATGAGAGCACATCTTCTAGCCTCATTCATTCTCACTAATTTTCTTGTCTTTAATCTTTGTCCTGAGTGCTTATTAATAATTTTTAAATTGATTAACCTTTCGACTTCATCAGAGATTTTTGAGTTACCTTTTTTGGTAAGTTTGATCGGAGTAACATACGATCCCGAAGCAACTAATTCATAAATCATTGATATAGAATCTTCAGTAACCCATGCAAACTTTGACTTTTTGGCGTGATCCTCCAGCCAATCAGTACTTACATCTTCATATAGAATAATTTTGGTGTCACGAATAATATTACTTTTTAAGTAAGTAATAAAATGTTCTGGGGTCCTTCTTGAGGTTGAAATTGTAATTCTAAGATCATGATTTAACTTTATAATTTTGTTTACTTGATCTGTTATGTCAGCATAATTCCATACAAAATATTTTGATTTCCCGCCTATTAAAATTAAGCCAACACTAGAGCTATGCCTGCTTTCGTTATCAATATTGTTTATTGCGCCATTGGTTTTGATTACATTACTCTTTACCTTTGGTCTGTCATGCGATGGAATAAGGCACAAATCAAAGCAAAAAATTGGGAGGCTTGGTTTCATTATAACTATTGTTCTTCCACCAAAAAATAATTTTGATACGATCATTCTTGCGTGTGTTGAATGTCCTGCACCTATTATAAGGTCTGGCTTTTTTGTTGCTATTTTTTTCCCCATAAAAACAAGAAAGGAGTCAAATAATAGGCCCCATACTGTTTGGTATTTTATCTGAATGATTTCAACATTAGAAATTGCTCTTATTGCATTAGCTAGCGCCTCCGATTGTTTGTCATGGCCCCGTTTATTGTCTTTAATAAGCCATATATTGATTTTTTTATTCTGCCTCATCAGCTTCCCATAATTAATGATGTAATTATTTCTGCGGATTTTGGTGCCATAGTTACTCCGTAACGATGATGCCCCACATTGAGATATAAATTACTGTAATCTCTATATTTTCCGATAATCGGTATATTGTCATGAGTTCCTGGTCTAAATCCGTACCATGATTTCTCAATTTGCACATCTTTTAAAATTGGGTAGATAGTTTCTGCCTTATTTTTTAAGCCTTGGATACTGTCTGCATTTACTTCGGTACTAAAACCTACTTTCTCCAATGTGCTTCCTGCAACTATGGTCCCATCCTTTCTAGGTATCAAATAAAATCCATCTTGATATATAATTTTTTTTATCTCTAGGTTTGTATTAGGGTACTGAATCATTTGCCCTCTTATGGGGAAAATTTGTTCATCGTACTCCTTTAATAAGTCTGCAGCCCAGGCGCCAGAAGTGATAATAAATACTTCCCCCATAAAGCTTGTATCATCTAACGATGAACAACGCTTTATCTCTCCTTTATCAATATGAAAATCTGTAATTTTAATATTTTCATACATTTTAATATTAAGGTTCTTCATATAAACCTTTAAGGACTTAATTAGTTCAGGTGGTCTGATTTGCGAGACATTTTTTAATTCTATTGATGGGCTGCCATTAAATACTGTTTTTTTTAATCTGATTTGATGCTTATTACACCAATCATCTATTTTTTTAGTATTTACCGGGTTGATTATAATCAAACCTGACTCAGAATATTCAGGATCTATGCCGGTATTTTTTAATAATTCCTCGCAAAAAATTTTGTAATAATTAGCTGCAGGCCTACACAAATCATATACCTTTAAATCATAATCCCACGGCATCAGCGGAAACAAAATTCCTCCAGCAGCGATCGAAGATCCAGACCCTATGTTAAATTGATCAATAATTGAGACATCAAAGCCCTTATGCTTCATTTCTATTGCTGTTAAGCAGCCGACAAGGCCTCCGCCAATAATTACCGCTCGTTTACTTTTCATGCACTTATTTTTCCGGTTCCTATATATTTTTCAAATTTATTAATATCTTTTTGGAGGCCGAGAATAACAAGTGCATCTCCATTTAACAGAATAATATCTGGCCTTGGCTCTATATCTTCAAGCATGTTAGGTCTTCTTAAATATTGAATTTGAATATGGAAATCCTCAAACCTTATATCCTCTAATTTGACTGATAGTAATAAGGGATTTTTTCTTACCTCAATTGAGTGTAATTCAAGCTGTTCTTGACCACTAAAGTCATCTGTTATGTCGGTAGCCCCCTTAAAGTAACCCCTAAACATGGCATACCTCTCTGATCTGAATGTACGAATTTTTTTAACAATTCTTCCTAACGGCACTCCTAACACCATTAGTGCGTGTGAGCCTAACATCAAACTTCCCTCTAATATTTCTGGGACCACCTCTGTGGCACCTTCTTTTTGGAGTCGCTCAATGGATGTTTCATCCGTCGTTCTTACAATAATAGGTAGCTCAGGATAAGTCTCTCTTATAACGCTCAGAACCTTAGACGATGCTCTATCATCTGCGTAAGTTATAATTACTGCTTTACAGCTGCTGATTCCTGCCGCGTTTAGAACAACTCTTCTGCTAGCATCACCATACATTACTTGCTCACCAGCGGTTGCAGCATCATTCACCCTGTTTAAATCCATATCAATGGCAATAAATGAAATATTTTCTTCCTTCAGAAATCTTCCCAAAAATTGCCCACTTCGACCATACCCACATAAGATCACATGATCGCTTAAGTTGTGGCCAACTTCATTGATCTTATCAATATTTATTTGACTATTTTTTGTATAGCTTCTAGATAATGATCTTGCGATCTTGCCGTTATAAGGAATCAAGAAGGATGCCGTTATCATTGAAAGAAGGCATACCGATAGCACAATCTGAAGAGTCTCGCCTCCTATAAGATTTTGTTCGTTAGCTAATGCAAGAATAACGAAACTGAATTCCCCGGCTTGGCCAAGGATCACTCCTGTTCTTATTCCGACACCCAATTCATATTTAAAAGCTTTCGTTAATAGCGCGATTAATGATGCTTTAAACAAGGTGTAAGAAATTAAAATTGCAAGGATAATCCAAAAATTCTGTACGAAAATTTGCAGGTTTAGCATCATTCCAACGCTTATAAAAAATAATCCCAGTAAAATATCTCTAAACGAAGAAATGTCAGACTCAACTTGGTAGCGATAACGCGTTTCAGAAATTAACATACCAGCTAAAAAAGCCCCAAGTGCATAAGAAAGCCCTGCAAGCTCTGTTAGGTATGCGAAAAACATGGTGATCATTAAGACATTTAATACAAAGAGTTCTCTAGACTTTTGCTTGGCAACTAAACCAAACCAAAAGTTCATTACTGGTTTGCCTAGCCAAAAGAGGATGCTTAGCAATAAGATGACTTTCAATGAAATTGAGATAAAGGTTGTATTAATATCAATTGATTGAGAACTTAATGCAGGGATAAGGATAAGGATGGGTATAACAGCAATGTCTTGAAACAATAAAATACCAATGGATAGTTTACCGTGCCTGCTATTCAAATCCAATCTTTCAATCAAAAGTTTTGAAACAATTGCGGTTGAGGACATCGTCAAAGCAGACCCAACAACAAAAGCCATAGTAAAATCTAATCCAAATAATCGGGAAATAAATAGTGACGCAGCTAATGTTATTAAAACTTGCGCTCCACCTAATCCAAAAAGAATGCCACGCATCGAGTTTAATTTTGGCAAGCTGAATTCCAGACCAATGGAAAACATAAGGAAAACAATGCCAAATTCTACAAAATGCCTGACGGACTCGCTATCATGAAGAAGACCTGCTGCACTTGGTCCTAGCAGGATGCCAATAGCGAAATATGCAATCGTAGCTGATAGTTTTAGATAGCGGAATACGGTCAGAAATATAACCGAACTTATAAGCAATAAAATGATTAATTCAACAGATTCGAGCATATCGAGAGCTACAAAGTAAGTAATAGCTTTATTCTACTATTAAACCCTTTTATACTATCTTTTTAATATAAAATTAAGCCATGAGTAACAATCACGCCAACATAATTTTAAATGCTAAAAAAGTCCTAAAAATAGAGGCTGATGAAATTTATAATGCCTTAAATAATATAGGTGAAAGTTTTGTTGATGCAGTCAAAGCGATTGTTCATTGTAAGGGAAGAGTTGTGCTCAGTGGTATGGGTAAATCTGGCCATATTGCTAGAAAAATCTCATCTACTTTTTCCAGTACAGGGACCCCAGCTTTCTTTATGCACCCAGGAGAAGCCAGTCATGGTGACCTTGGAATGATTGTTAAGACGGATGTAGTTATTTTATTTTCAAACTCAGGCCAAAGCGAGGAACTGGTTTCAATACTTCCTAATATTAAAAGAATTGGGACGAAGATTATATCTTTAACCAACAACGAAGCTTCTGATCTAGCCTTACAGAGCGATATTCATATCAATCTTAATGTTAATAAAGAAGCTTGCCCCCTAGGACTTTCTCCTACAGCCAGCTCAACAGTGGCGCTTGCTCTTGGTGATGCCTTAGCAATTTGTGTTCTCGAAGAAAAAGGTTTTTCTGCGGAAGAATTTAAAAGATCGCACCCTGGAGGAAGTTTAGGAAAAAATAATCTAGCAAAAGTCAAAGATATTATGTTGACTGGAAATAAAATACCCTCAATAGATCATAACGCTCTACTTAGCGATGCAATAAAAGAAATATCTGCGAAAAAAGTCGGATTTACCGCCATAGTTGATACCCAAAAAAAACCTATTGGTATATTTACCGATGGGGATCTTAGAAGAGCGATCCTAGGCAACAAAAATACCAATTCTCCAATATCAGAATGCATGACTAATAATCCAATCATCTTAAATGAAGAGCAGCTAGCTATTGACGCTGTCAATATTATGGAAAAATCAAAGATTAGTGGCTTTCTAGTAGTGGATAAATCTGGAGATTTGAAAGGTATCTTAACTCTTCAAGTACTCTTAAACCAAAAAGTTATTTAAGGTTATGGAAAATAAATTATCTTCAATTTTTGTATTGATTTTTATTGTCTTTATTGCTGGGTTGTCTTTTTGGCTCAGTCTTGAAGTTAAAAAAGAATTAACTGATGATGAAAAAAATACAACCAGTGCAGCAGATTTCTATCTGAAAAATTTTCACTCAAAACAAATGACAGCAGAAGGCTTTATTAAATATACTTTTGAAGGGCAGGATATGAAGAACTATAAGTACTCTGAAAAAACTTTCTTAACTAAACCAATATTTGTAAAGTTTGATGGCAGCAATCCAGTCTCTAATATAACTGGTGACTTAGGAGAGATAATAAACATGGGGCAAGAGATTGTTGTAAAAAATAATGTAGTGTTAACCCGCCTGGCCACAAGTGCTAAAAAAAAGATGTCTCTATATACTAATCAACTGAATATTATTCCATCTGAAGGTGTAGTATTTTCAAAAAAAGCCGTCAAAATTATTCAAGAACCTAATATAGAGGTTGATGGGGTTGGTATGAAGTATGACAAAAAAGAAAATACGATAAAGTTATTAAGCAATGTTAAGGTTCATTATGAAAAGCCTAAGAAATAGTTATCCGGGCTTAATGAATGTAAAAAATTCATTGCCTTTTTTGGTTGTACTTTTATTGCTATCCACTCTTTCTTTGGCGGAAAAAGCTGACAGGGACAAACCCATTGAAATAGAATCTGATACGATGACTATGGACGATACGAAAAATGTCAGCATTTATACCGGCGATGTAATATTAACTCAAGGCACATTAATTATTAAAGCAGATGAGCTTATAGTCAGGGAAGACAATCAGGGATTCCAACATAGCACATCAACTGGCAACCCAACCTCATTTAAGCAAAAAAGAGAGGGAGTGGAAGAATACATTGAAGGTATAGGCCAAAGAATTGAATATGATGGTCATATGGATAAAGTTCACATCTACAGAAATGCTATTGTTAAGCGGGGAAATGACACCGTTATGGGCGATTATATTATTTATGATGCTAATGCAGAAGTTGCTCAAGCAATGTCCAGCAAATCAAACAATGGTGAGGCAAACGATACCTCAAAGAAAAAAATTCGAACAAAAGCAATAATAAATCCTAAGAAAGACTAATAAACAAATGCCTGAATTAATTGTTCAAAATATCAGAAAAAGCTATAAAAAAAATATTGTTGTAAAAGACATTTCTCTTAATGTAACTAGTGGTGAAGTCATAGGCTTACTTGGCCCTAATGGAGCAGGAAAAACAACATCTTTTTATATGATAGTCGGTCTTGTTTCAGCAGAACACGGATCGATTTCAATCGATAATAAAGATCTAACAAAAATGGCCATTCATCATAGATCAAAAATGGGCATATCCTATCTCCCCCAAGAGCCGTCAATTTTTAGGAAAATGACGGTAAAAGAAAATATTTTATCTATACTAGAGCTAAGGAAAATTTCGGATAAAGCTAGGGACATAAAGCTAAACTCACTGCTTGATGAGCTAAATATACAACATATAAAAAATAGTCCGGCCATAAGTCTTTCAGGAGGCGAAAGGAGAAGGGTCGAAATAGCTCGCTGTCTTGCAACAGATCCAAAGTTTATATTACTTGATGAGCCGTTCGCAGGAATTGATCCTATAGCTGTATTAGATATTCAAAAAATAATTATTCATCTTGCCTCGTTGGGGATAGGTGTGCTTATTACAGATCACAATGTGAGAGAGACGCTAGGCATATGTGATCGTGCTTATATTGTCAACCAAGGTCTAATATTTGCCTCTGGTTCACCTAGTGAAATAGTATCTAATCAGAGCGTAAAGGACGTGTATTTAGGTAAGAATTTTGTTTTATAGTATAGCTTTAATTTTATTTGAAACTTTGATAGAGGAGAAGATTGATGAACATTATTATCACCGGCCATCACATAGAAATTACCCCGGCAATTGAAAGCTACATTACAAACAAATTCCATAAAATTGAAAACCATCTTAATAAGGTTGTCGACGTAAAATTCACCTTATCTGTAGAAAATAAAACGCACGTAGCAGAGTCAACAATGCATCTTCCAAAACAAGACATTCATGCGCAAGCTAGTGACGGTGATATGTATCATGCGATAGAAATGCTTATAAATAAACTCGATAAACAAATAATAAGGTATAAAGAAAAACATAACGATCATCATAATCAAGAGTCACTGAAATATAAATAGAGGAAACGGCGCATGGTTGGAATATTATTAGTCACGCATGGAGGTATCGGTTTTTCTCTTCTTAAGAGTGCCACTCAAATCTTAGGGAAGCATCCTAGCAATATAAATTGTATTTCCGTAGAGACTGATCATGAGGTTCACTCCTATAAAAAAACTATCAATTCAGAGCTCCTTAAATTAGATAGCGGTATGGGAGTGTTAGTAATGTCAGATATGTATGGTGCCACGCCAACAAACATTCTAAAAGAACTGATAGTGCCAAATAAATTCCAAGTGCTTACAGGCTTAAACCTTCCAATGCTTATGCAAGCATTAACCAGCAGAGACTCTTCGCTAAAAGATCTTACTAATGACTGCTTAAAATATGGACGATATAATATTATTAATCTCAATAATCATGATTAAAACACAAATCACTATTTCAAATACGCTTGGCTTGCATGCAAGACCATCAATGAAGCTTGCAGAGCTATGCAGTAAGTTTAATGCCGAAATATACATTAAAAAAGATGGTAAAAAAATTAATGCCAAAAATATGATGGATATTCTAATGCTTGCGTCAGGCTATAGAAGTCAAATTGAAATTTTAGTCGATGGTGATGACGAAAAAATTGCAGTGAAGGAAATTAAAAGTCTTTTTTCAGATAGATTTGGCGAGGAAAGTTAATGCAAACATTTAGCGTGCATGGCATAGCGGCATCTTCGGGAATTGCTATTGGGAAAGTACAGCTAGTTTCCAATGCATTACAGGAAGTAGAGCATTATAAAATCAAGAAAAGTGGGCTTGATAGTGAAATCAATAGATTATCCAAGGCTATTTTAATAGTAAAAAATGACTTAAGTAATATCAAAAAAGATATTAAGAAAAAGTCGTCGGATGACTTTTCCTCGTTTATTGATATTCATTTAATGATGCTAGAGGATAGAAATTTTTCATTCTACCCCCAGGAAATAATTAAATTAGAACTTTGTAACGCTGAATGGGCTATTAAAACTCAGTTAGATTTAGTGATATCAAAATTTGATGCTATTGATGATCTTTATATCAAAGAAAGGAAGCTCGATGTTACACAGGTGGCTGAGAGGCTTATTAAGATTCTACTCGGGCATCAAAATAAAAAAATTTCTAAAAAAAACTATCGTTCTACCATATTAGTTGCTCATGATATTTCTCCGGCAGATGCTCTGCAATTTAAACATCATAATTATGCTGCTTTTATAACAGAGCATGGAGGAGCAAACTCACACACCGCCATTCTTGCTCGTGGACTTAGTATTCCGTCTCTAGTTGCAGTTAAAAACGCTAGGAAGTTAATTAACAACAATGATCTAGTTATTGTTGATGGGGATAGTGGGTTAGCGATAGTCAACCCTAATGATCAAATTTTAAAAGAATATGAATATAAACAAAACTTATGGGAAGTTCAATATAAAAAGTTACTGAAAATTAAAAATGTTAAAAGTGTTACGCTGAATAATCAAGCAATATCATTAATGGCAAATATTGAGGATCTTGATGATATAAAAACAGTTTTAGAAAGCAGGGCCTCTGGTATCGGATTATTTAGAACTGAATTCTTATTTATGAACAGAGAAGACCTTCCCGATGAAGAGGAGCAATTTAACACCTATAAATCCATTGCAAAATCAATGAAAGGGAAGCCTGTTGTTATTAGGACATTAGACTCAGGAGCTGACAAAACTACCGCAGCCGACACGATTAAAGCAACGAATCCAGCTTTAGGTTTACGAGCAATTCGCCTATGTCTATCTCATCCTCATCTTTTTCTAACCCAATTAAAAGCAATTCTTAGAGCCTCATCTTTTGGAAATATTAAAATATTGATTCCAATGCTCTCTTCTCTAGGAGAGTTAAAGCAAGTAAAAATGTTAATCAAAAGGGCCAAGGATAGCTTAATTTATGAGGGCATAAATTTTGATGCTGACATTCAGGTCGGAGGGATGATTGAGATTCCTGCTGTAGCAATAAATGCCGAGGCATTTGCTAAGGAGTTAGATTTTTTATCGGTTGGCACTAATGATTTAATTCAATACACATTAGCTATAGACAGAACAGACGACAGTGTTTCACATCTGTATAATTCCGTTCATCCTGCCGTTTTAAAGCTAATATCAAATACTATCAATGCAGGTAAGAAATATAAAAAAAATGTAGCTATATGTGGGGAAATGGCAGGCGACCCAAGACTAACTAAGTTACTAATTGGAATGGGGCTCACAAACTTTTCTATGCATCCAGCAAGCATACTTCCTGTTAAGAAAAAAATATTAGAATCGGATTCATTAAAACTAAAGGCTCTTGCCAGCAAATTACTGAAGCTAAATGATTCTGAAAAAATAGAAACTTTAATACAAAAAATTAATCAATAAAACTTTTGGAGAAATTTATTATTAACCCCTTATTAAATAGAGATACGCTGCCGTCATTTTCTAAGATCAAACATGATCACATCACCAGCGCTGTTGACACAATTATTACAGAAAATAAACAAGCTATTAATCAGATAGAATTAAATAGTGCGGATCCTAGCTGGGAAAATTTTGTTGTTCCCCTTGAAATTATTGATGAGAAACTTAGCAGAGTATGGTCACAAATCGGGCACCTTAATTCAGTAGTAAACTCCGAGGAATTAAGAAAAGAATATAATAAAAACCTAGGGAAGATATCGCTTTATTATTCTGAATTGGCACAAAACCTGAAAATATTTACTGGTTTTAAAAACCTTACATTAAAAAAAAATTACAGTAAACTTAGTGTAATACAAAAAAAAATAGTCAACGATGAGTTAGTTGGATTCAAGTTGGGGGGGATTGATCTTTCAACAAAAAAACAGAATACATTCAAAGAAATTAAATCTACTCTATCAAAATTAAGTGCAAAGTTTGAAGAAAATTTACTTGATTCAGTCAATGCTTTTAATCTGCATATTACATCAAAAGATATTTTATCGGGCTTACCAACTAATATCTTAAAAAGTGCCCAACTTAAAGCTAATGAAAATAAGAAAAAAGGGTGGTTATTTACCTTAGATTTTCCGACCTACATTCCTCTTATGCAGTATGCAGACAATCGGCAATTAAGGCAGGATATGTATTATGCTTATGCCACCAAGGCTTCAGAATTATCAAATAAAAAACTGGATAACACATCACATATTAATGAAATTCTAAAATTAAAACTGCAATTGGCAAACATACTTGGGTTCGAGGACTATGCATCAATGTCGCTGACAACAAAAATGGCAAAATCCAGCGATCAAATCATTCAATTCCTAAATAACTTAGCAAGGGAAGCCAAGCCTTTTGCCACAAAGGATATGCATGATTTAGAAGAAATTGGTGCTCGTTACAATATAAATAAAATTGAGGCTTGGGATATAGCCTACTTATCTGAAAAAATTAAAATAGAAAAATTTAATTTTTCTGATTTGGACATAAAAAACTATTTCCCCAAGCCGAAAGTATTAAATGGTCTATTTAATTTAGTTCGTAGGCTTTACGGAATAACAATTACACGGGCTAAGACTGATGTATGGCATAAGGATGTTGAATTTTATGAAATACACAACCAAAGACATAAGTTAATTGGTCAATTTTATTTAGACTTGTACGCCCGTAAAAATAAAAGAGGTGGAGCTTGGATGGATGAAGCGATATCTAAATTCAATTTTAATGGTTTTGAGTCAATACCAGCTGCTTACTTGACATGTAATTTTTCCTCACCTTCTCGAGGTCGTCCAGCGTACTTTACTCATGATGAAGTCATAACACTTTTTCATGAATTTGGTCATGGGCTACATCATTTGCTTACTGATATTACTCATTATAGTGTTGCAGGAATTAAAAGTGTTGAATGGGACGCCGTAGAGCTTCCCAGTCAGTTTATGGAAAACTTTTGTTGGGAATGGTCTGTTATTAAAGATATGACTGAACATATCGACACAAAAAAAACTATGCCAAAAATTCTTTTTAATAAAATGATTGAGGCCAAGAACTTTCAATCGGGACTGCAAACTTTAAGACAGGTTGAGTTTGCTCTTTTCGATATTACGCTTCACAGCTCATATAAGCCTGCTTCGGGAAAATTTTTAGCACATCTTGAAAAGATTAGAGCCTCTATTGCCATTGTTAAGCCACCAAATTGGAACCGTTTCCCTCATAGCTTTTCTCATATCTTTGCTGGAGGCTACGCTGCTGGATATTATAGCTATAAATGGGCAGAAGTTTTATCAGCTGACGCATATAGTTTATTTGAGGAGACAGGAATTTTTTCAAAAAAAATAGGGAATAAATTTAAAAATGAAATTTTAGGCAGAGGTGGTTCAAGACCTGCCATTAAATCATTTGAGGCTTTCAGGGGCAGAAAGCCTAAGATTGATGCTTTACTTAAACACTCAGGCCTCACTTCTCGATGAAAATTGCTACATGGAATGTTAACTCGCTAAATGTACGCTTGGATCATGTGATTGATTGGATTAAAGCTCATAACCCAGATGTGCTATGTCTTCAGGAGACCAAGCAGACCAATGAAAAATTTTCTCATGAAGCATTTAAGGCTATTGGATACAAGTCTTATCATAACGGTCAAAGAACATATAATGGTGTTGCATTAATAAGTAACAAAGGTTTGTTAGATGTTGGCAACGATTTGCCTGGGTTCGACGATCCTCAGAAACGTATTATTCATGGGGCTTATCCCTCAGAAGAGTTAGGTCCAATAAGGGTTGTAAGCGCATATGTCCCGAATGGCCAGGTTGTAGGGTCAGAAAAATTCAAATACAAACTTTCATGGCTCCGAAAATTTAACCATTGGGTTAAAAAATTAAATAGTGATAATAAACATGTCATTCTTACTGGGGACTTTAATATTGCCCCGTGCGATATCGACTGTCATGATCCGGAAGGATGGCTTGGAAGTATTCTAGTGTCTCCAGATGAGCGCGATCTTTTTAACGATGTAATCGATTGTGGTTTTATAGATAGTTTTAGGTTCCTTAATAAAGATCTACAAAAGTTTTCATGGTGGGACTACCGCATGGCAGGATTCAGAAGAAATTTAGGGATGCGTATAGATCACATACTGATAAGCGAGTCTCTTAAAGGCAATCTTTCGACTGCATACATTGATGAGGACCCAAGGAAACTAGAACGACCATCTGACCACACTCCGGTAATATCCGAATTTCGATAATTATTTATTTTTTAAACCAAGTTGTTTTAACTTTCTATATAGATGTGTTCTTTCAATGCCTGATACCTTTGCAAGATCTGATACAGATTTTCCTTGCCCTATATGATAGTTGAAATATTTTTTTTCAAAATCTTCACGCGCTTCCTTAAGATTTTTACTATAAAATTCAGTATCTAGCTCAACATTGTTATTTTCAATAGCTTTTTTTTCAGTAGCCCTTAATTTATTTATATGTGAATTAACATCTTCCGCCAAAATGAGTTCACCCGACACTTGTTGGACTAACATTGAAATGCAATTATCTAGAGTATCAATATTTAAGAAATTGCTATTAAGTCTTAAGGCATTTAATGCCGAAGTATCAAAAGATTTATAGCCTAAATTTAAATTCTTAGTAAGGTAAAAGTCTAGAATTGATTTAGCGTACTCAGGAATCATGTCAGGATCTCTTCCTATCGGCAGGGATATATAATATTTTTTTAACTTAACATCTTCATCAAATAGCGAATTAAATATATTGATTCTTACATCTGCAAAAACTATTCTTATGTTATTTTTTTTATAAACATCAAGTAACTCCTTAAGCTCTTTTTTATTAAAGTTAGATAGTTTTTTATAATGACTTACGAGTAAATTGTTTTTACCCTTAGCTTGTATTTTATGGATGAGCGAATTATCAAGAACAGATTCATTTTGTAATTTGTAAAAATCATTCTCAACTAAGTAGTCAATAATAATATTTAAAAAATTTCCTTCGGGACCATCTATGCATATTACTTGCTCATTTTTTACTTCAGACAGCCTATTACGATATTCCTTAATAAAACTCTGTTCATTTGAATCAATAAAACTTCTGTTTAGTTTAGAAATATTAATGGTTGCTTTAAGGCAATTACTTACCGTTTTTAAAAGTTTCTGCAGTGATATTGGCTTTTCAAGAAAATCAAATGCGCCAATTTTTGTTGCTTCAATGGCTGTATCTATTGTTCCATGACCTGACATCATAATCACTGGACACATAACATTATTATTTTTTTTCCACTCTTTTAGCAGTGAAATGCCATCACAGTCAGGCATCCAAATATCTAATAAGATTATATCTAGATTTTCTTTTTTTTGAATTTCCCTCGCCTCAACGGCATCTTTTGCTAGATAGATATCGTACCCTTCGTCCATTAAATTTTCATTTAATGAATCACGTATCCCAGCTTCATCATCAACAATTAATATCTTTGCTTTTTTCATTACATGCTCATGGGTAGTATAATTATGGCCTTGGACCCACCAAGTCTTTTATTTTTTATTTCTATCGATCCTTTGTGCTCTTCAACTATCTTCAAAACAATAGCCAAACCAAGTCCGGTACCATGGCTCTTGCTTGTCACATATGGTTCGAATATCTTTCCTAGAATATTTTCAGGGACTCCTGATCCGTTATCTTCAAACACTATTACTATAGTGCCTTTTATTACTTTAGTTTGAATTGTAATTTGAGGTTTTCTTTCGTCAACCAAAGCATCCTTAGCATTTTCTAATAAATTAACGAATACTTGCCTAAGTTTATTTTCATCTCCCATAACCATCAATACTTGATTTGGTTGCTTAATGCTAATATTAATTCCTACTGGTTCATATAAGTCCACAACAGATTGAATCAACATGTTGACATTAATATTATTCTTTTCTATTTTTTGTGGCCTTGCATAGTCTGAAAATTCATTCACCATAGTTTTCAATGCATTGACTTGTCCAACTATTGTATTTGTTGCTTTTGATAGAATCGTCTGATCCTCATCATTTAATTTAGTTTTTAATTTATGCTCGATTCTTTCAGCAGATAATTGAATTGGGGTTAAGGGATTCTTTATCTCATGAGCTAGTCTGCGTGCTACTTCAGACCAGGCCTGATGGCGCTGACCTTCTGTCACATCTGTTATATCGTCGATTAAAACAATATAATTATTTTTCCTATCATCGCGAATAGAATTAATTTGTATTCTTATAACTCGCTCGTTTTTATTTGTATTAATTTTATATTCCCTATTCTTGTCTTTGCTTTTTCCTTCAGCTAAAACATAAGACGAAATAAATTCTAGGACCGGTGATAATTCTTTATTATTAACCGCTACTTTATCTAATACTCTGTTTTTAATTGTTTTTTTATTTATCTGGAGCAACGTCAATGCAGCCAGATTATAAAGTCTTATCTTTTGGTCACTATCAACAACTATGACGCCCGAAGACAAATTAGTCAGGATTGTATCTAAAAACAATCTTGCTAACTCAACTCTGTGTTGATTTTTTCTATCGTTCTGTGTCGCAATATCCAATTGCCTAGTCATACTATTAAATGATTTTACTAGCGTACCAATTTCATCTTTTTTTCCATACTCCGGAATTATTTTATTAAAGTTACCTTTCGCTACTTGCTTCGTTGCATCTGCTAATTGAGCCAATGGCTCGGAGAATTTCCTGCTTATTACAAAGGAGATTGCCACAGCAGACAATATGGCCAGCAGGAGAACAATCGTGAGAGTGAGCGTATAAACAATATTTAATGATTTTCTGCTATAGGAAAGTCTTTGATAGTCTTCATACACTGATTCAACTGATATTGCTAAGCTAGATATTTCCGTTGGTATCGGTTGTCGAACTTCTAGGTAACCCCTCTCAGCAATCTTATTTTTAAAATTCACAGGAATATAAGCCCGTAATATTATAGTATCGTCAAACTCCTCAATAACTCCATAAAAACCTCTACCGGCTCTCTCTATGTGTTCATAATTGGCTATTGTTGGTACACTTGATTTATTAGCACTAGAAAGTGCAAGAATATTAATTTTTTGGTCGTATAGTATAACTTCATCAATAATAAACTTTTCCCGCATATCTCGAAGCAAGCTATCTCTCTCACCCTCCTCAGCATTTCCAATGCTGTATGCCATGCTTCTACCTTTAAGCTCAATATCCCGCATTAGAATATTTAAGGTTTTTTGTCCTAAACTTAAACCTCCTTCAAGAGCTGATTCAACTTTAACGTCAAACCATGAGTTAATAGATTTAGTTAAAAAGCTTACAGAAACCAAGTACACAATTGACACTGGGACAATAATCATTAAGGCAAAAGAGATAACGAGCCTTAATGTCAGCTTGCTTCCAATAATTTCTTTTTTTATATTTTTTAATAATCTAAATATTTGATGAGCAATAAGGAAAACAAGGGATGCAATAAAGAGCACGTTGAATATAAAAAGCAGTCTAAATGACTCGGTTGATACTAAATCTGTGTTTGCTAAGGACCTTGCTAGCATTATAAGAAGTGCAAGGCCAACTAACCCAAAAATTGGAACCAGGTATTTCAATTACCAGTCTCTATTATATTTACTATCGAATCTGATTGAAGCTTCCATATATCATCTCCAATATTGAGTTGTATCGGTTTTGGTAGGCTGCTTTTATCTAATTTTACTTTTAAAGACATGACTAAATTCCCAATAGGCTCGACAGCAATACCTACATTCCATTCTTTTACATTTTCTATGAAATTTATACCATCTTTTATCTCGCTAAAATATTTTTTATCTCCATTTATATTAATGGCTTCATATTGCTGAATTAAATTTTTATACTTGATTTGGTAGGTCCCTTTTTTCATCAAAACTATTTGATCTAACCAAAATTTATTATGCTCTATTATTTGAAAATTAACATTAAATTGCAAGGGAATGCCTTTTTCTAATGCACCAAACAATTCTGGAGTAAGATCAATACGTTGATTAAAGCTAACATAAGCAATATTTTTTACCTGATGTATATCTAACAAACTAACAAGGATTTTATTTTCCGCAATAACAGAAGTATTAAGCCCTGCTGAAACTAATAAAATGATTGCGAGTTTAATTTTTCTCGAGAATCTCATAATACAATCCATCATGATTTTTAGAGGGTAGCATCTGATTTTTTAAGTGCGCTACACTTTCAGGGAATTGCAGCCCCCCCCTTTTAGCATCTTGATTTTGTTTGCAAAATGCAGTGACAACATCATTATTTTCTTCTTGGAAAACGGAACAAGTAACATAAAGAAGCTTCCCGTTTTCCTTTAAAAGCGGCCATGCATTATTTAGGAGTTCCAATTGGTTCTTTCCAAAATTTATAAAATCCGCCGGTCTTCTAAGCCATTTTATATCTACATGCCTTCTTACAATTCCCGATGCTGAGCATGGTACATCTAATAAAATTCTATCAAATGCCTTTTTATCCCACCATAAATTTTCTTTATCCAATCCTTGCTTAACAAGATTGGTTCGAAGTCCTAACCTTTTAAGGTTTTCGTCAATCTTTTTTGCTCTAATTGCATTTATTTCAAGGGACACTAAACTAACATCATAAGATTCTAGGATGCTAGTTGTTTTTCCACCGGGTGCGGCACAAGCATCTAAAACTAATTGGCCGTCTTTAAGCTCTAAAAAATTAGCTGCTAACTGTGCTCCATAGTCTTGTACGGAGAAATAACCCTCATCAAAACCTGGGATATCTTGCACATTTACTGGTGTCTCTATAATTAAAGCATTGTCATGGATAAGACGAAAGCTGATATTATTATCATTTAAGATCACAACGTATTTTTCAACAGCAATATTCTTTTTATTTATTCTTATGGTCATCGGTGGGTGCTCATTTCCTATACGTAAAATATCCTCCCAATGCTCCTGGTATTGCTCCTTCATTTTATCCACCCACCACAGCGGATAATTATATTTTGACTCGCTTTGTTTGACGAAACCTTTAATTAACGCTTCTTTGTTTCTTAGGAAGTTTCTTAATACAGCATTTACAAGATTACTTTTTCTAAAATCAATCTTCTTAGCTGCCCGTACAGCCTGATCAACGACAGTAAAATCTGAATGAGCCTCTTGTGTTAGTTGGTATATAGCAACATGAATAAGAGACTCTAATACTCTATTTTCAATTTTATTCTTTATAAGGATGTCTATTAGATAATTTGATTGGCCCATATATCTTAGCGTTCCGTAGGTTATAGCTTTTACCTGGCTCTGCTGAACAAATTCATCAGAATTTTTAAGAGCTTTATCAAATGCAAGGTCTAGGTTGCTTCCACCAAGAACCTTATCAATAATTATTGCCGCGTACCTTTGTGACTCGTGCATCAATTTATTCTATCTCCTTGATTTATCTTGTATCTAAAAATAAAGTCTTTAGCCTCAATTTTTTTTTCGCCTTCAACCTGCATTTCCATCAACTCTATCCCACCTCGATCCAATCTAAGTATCAGTCTTTTTTCAATGACTTTCAAATCACCGGGTTGTAAATTCTTTAATATGTCAAAATTATCAATTAGTACGGCATTCCATACCTTTAGCCCCTTACCTCTAAATAAACCTTTGACTCCAGGGTAAGGGTTAAATGCTTTTATTCTTTTTATTAGAATACTTGGGTCCTCATTTAAATTGAGTATCCCCTCATCTTTTCGAATTTTTTTTGCGTACGTAACATCACTTTCATTTTGTTCTATCCAATTGATTGAGTTGCCAGAGGCAATTACATCGATAACCTCCATCATTAATTTTGCTCCCATTAAGGCCATAGCTTCTGTCATGTCACCTGTAGTGTATTTTTCTAACAAATCCATGCTTACCTTTTTGGCCATTGGCCCAGCATCAAGTTTTTCAACTACTTGCATAATGGTGACACCAATTTTAGGGTCGCCACTTTCAATCGCTCTATGTATGGGTGCCGCCCCTCTCCATCTTGGTAATAAGGATGCATGGACGTTAAAACATCCCTTTGGAAATATATGCAATATGCTTTTGGGAATAATTAATCCATACGCAGCCACTATCAGGATATCAGCATTAAGGTCCTTTAAATTTTCCATTACATTGTGATCGAGTGACTCAGGCTGCAAGATATATAACGCGCACTGTTGTGCTGCCCTTTTTACTGGGCTTGGATTTATTTTCATTCCTCTTCCGGAACGTCTATCAGGCTGTGTTAAAACGCACACAACCTCATGTGATGATTTATTTAATAGATTAAATGTTGGCACAGCAAATTCTGGGGTGCCGGCAAAAACTATTTTGAGTTTATTGTTCATCGCTATGACTTATTTTTTCTTTGTTTTATTAACTTTCTTTTAATTCTGTTTTGCTTCAAGGGGGATAAGTATTCGACAAAAACCTTACCTTCCAAATGATCCATTTCGTGCTGAATACATACAGATAACAATCCTCGTGCTTCAAATTCAAAAAATTTGCCGCTGGTGTTAAGAGATTTGACTTTGATGAAGTCAAATCTTTCAACTGCCTCATAAAATCCTGGGACAGACAAGCACCCCTCTTCATATTCCTGTTTACCTTTCTTTTGAATGATTTCAGGGTTGATTAATACGAGTAGATCATTCTTATCTTCAGATATATCGATGACAATAATGCGTTCATGAAAGTCAACTTGAGTTGCGGCTAAACCAATTCCCTTTGACATATACATTGTCTCAGCCATATCTTTAATTAATGTTTTATGAATCTCATCAACGCTCACCAGAGCTTTTGCTACTTTATGCAAATTAGGGTCTGGATAAGTTAGTATTGTTAAAATCGCCATAAATTAATATTGATTAATTGTTGTTAAGCTGATAAATTATTTCTAAGGTGATAACAATAAAACAATTTATCTCTAGCTTTAATTATACTGCCTCAAGGCGTCTTTTCTTATATTTTACCTTGCTGTATTCATCTATAGAATTTAATAACGGTTCGCCAGAAGGAATGTTATGTTTGAATTATTAATATACATGTTTGAGAATTATCTAAGCTCTAAGAGCTACCTGGATTTTAATAACATTTCTATGGAGCTAGAGGCTGCAGGATTTGATAATGATGATATAGAAGAAGCTTTTGATTGGTTTTCTCAATTAAAAGCAATGTCCGATAAAATTCCCCAAGCTATCGATGCAAAAGAAAACACTAACCTAAGAATTTTTACTGAAAAAGAATACAAAAAAATATCATCCGAAGGGCTTGGGTTTATCCTTTTTCTAGAGCAAGCAAAAGTTTTAAATTCTATTGAAAGAGAGATTATTATTGATAGGGCAATGGTATTAAATCAAAACATTATCTCTATCGACGAAGTGAGGTGGGTAGTGATGATGGCTTTATGGAATAATGGAAAGGAAAATGACTACCTGTTTGTTGAGGATGCCTTATATAACAAAGACACCTTAACTATTCATTAGGATTTAAGGTTGTTAATAATTTTTGTGATAATTCCTGATTGATTTAAAGTGTAGAAATGAATGCTTGGCACCCCGTACTGAGTAAGTGTTTCGCATAACTCAGTAATAACATCAACCCCAAAGCTTCTCAAGGACTCCAAATCGTCCCCGTAATCTTCTAATCTCATCCTAAGCCATCTTGGAATCTCTGACCCACAGTTAGCAGAAAATCTTGAAAGTTGCTTAACGTTATAAATCGGCATAATTCCTGGCACTACTGGAATAGCGATAGATCTTCGATGGCACTCTTCCATGAATTTAAAATATGAATCAACATTAAAAAAGAATTGCGTTATTGCTCCCGTAGCTCCTGCATCGATTTTTCTTTGAAAGTTATCCATGTCATCTTGTGCTGATAGTGCTTCTGGATGAAATTCAGGGTAAGCTGCTACTTCAATAAGAAAATGATCACCAGTCTCCTCACGTATAAAATTAACTAGCTCGTTAGCGTATTTAAAATCACCATAATTGACAGCTCCGGAAGGATTGTCTCCCCTCAACGCCACAATCTGATTGATATTATGAGATTGATACGCTTTAAGCACTTGGCTGATCTCTTGCTTTGATGACGATATACAAGAAATATGCGGAACTGCGTTAGAGCCCAACTCCTTAATCTTAAGAACAGTCTCTAAAGTTTTTTCTTTGGTTGATCCGCCCGCACCAAATGTTACTGAATAAAAATCAGGGTCAAATAAATTAAGATTTTTTACGACTAACTCAAGGCTTTGAATTCCTTCCTCATTTCGTGGAGGAAAGAATTCAAAGCTTATTGGAGGCAAGGTTGCCATTCTAGTACCTGTATTGCTCAGGCTTATAAGGGCCAGAAACCTTAACGCCTATATAGTCTGCTTGCTCTTCGCTAAGCTCAGACAATTGCGCATTTAATGTCTTAAGTTGAAGGCGTGCCACCTTTTCATCTAGGTGCTTAGGAAGGGTATACACTCCTAATGGATAGTTATCGGTATTTTTGAATATTTCTATTTGCGCGATAACTTGGTTAGCGAAAGACGAACTCATTACATAGCTAGGATGACCAGTAGCGCAACCTAGATTAACTAGCCTGCCTTTTGCTAATAAAATAATTTTGTTCCCATTTGGGAAGCTTACATGGTCAACCTGAGGTTTGATTTCATCCCAATCGCAATCAGATAAAGACGCTACATCAATTTCATTGTCAAAATGACCAATATTACAGACGATTGCTTCATTCTTCATCTTGCTCATATGGCTATAATTGATTACATTTAAATTTCCAGTTGCCGTAACAAAAATATCGGCATGTTCACAAGCATAATCCATAGTTACTACTCTATAGCCTTCCATGGCTGCTTGAAGTGCACAAATTGGATCGACTTCAGTTACCCATACTTGCGCAGAAAGTGCCCTTAAGGCTTGAGAAGATCCCTTCCCAACATCTCCATAACCGGCTACAACAGCAACCTTCCCTGCAATCATTACATCTGTTGCACGCTTAATAGCGTCTACCAATGACTCTCTGCAGCCATATAGATTATCAAACTTTGATTTAGTTACTGAGTCGTTAACGTTGATAGCAGGAAATGCCAGTTCACCATCGCGATACATTTGATACAAACGATGAACGCCTGTAGTGGTTTCTTCAGTCACACCCTGGATATGTACAATACGATCTGAGTACCAAGAAGGGTTAGCCTTTAAATTCTTTTTAATAGCATTGAACAAACACACCTCTTCTTCTGACTCAGGACTATCTAACACTGCAAGATCTTTTTCTGCCTTAACACCTAAGTGAAGAAGCATTGTTGCATCACCACCATCATCTAAAATCATATTAGAAAACTTACCGTCTTCCCATTCAAATATCCGATGAGTAAAAGCCCAATACTCATCTAATGATTCACCTTTATAAGCAAAGACTGGAGTTCCTCCAGCAGCAATAGCTGCTGCTGCATGATCCTGTGTAGAATAAATGTTACAGGAAGCCCATCTTACCTCTGCACCGAGGTCTTTAAGCGTTTCAATCAGCACTGCAGTCTGAATAGTCATGTGCAGCGAACCGGTAATAAAAGCGCCTTTAAGAGGCTGGGAATGTGCATATTCTTCACGAATTGCCATTAACCCCGGCATCTCAATTTCTGCAATAGAAATTTCTTTTCGGCCAAAATCAGCTAACGCTAGGTCTGCAACAAAATAATCGTTTGGTTTTAAGTTTGATTCAGTCACTGTGTTCATTTTTTTCCTTAAAAATAACAGTGGCAGTGGGATGAGGTTTTATGTTCACTTTATCCAACAACTGGCACTGAAGTTAAGTGAACGCGGTTTGAAATGTTAGCCGAGCCTAGGGTAGTCCTGCAGCGTTCCTCGGTATATAATTATTTTAATCGATCTTTTATTCTAAATCAAGTACTTAGGCTTTCATTAACGCCATCTTTTTATCCAAGTTCTCCCAAGTAAATTCAGGCTCATTTCTTCCAAAATGACCGTACGCAGCTGTTTTTTTATAAATAGGCCTAAGAAGATCAAGCATTTCAACGATACCTTTGGGTCGTAAATCAAACTCACTTAAAACTAAATTAGATATTTCTTCGCCTGTTAATTTTCCTGTGCCAAGGGTATCCACCATGACTGAAGTCGGTTTTGCTACACCAATAGCATAGGATAGTTGCACTAAACACTTTTCTGCTAGGCCGGCTGCTACGATATTTTTTGCAACATACCTTGCAGCGTAGGCTGCAGATCGATCAACTTTGCTCGGATCTTTTCCAGAGAAAGCTCCGCCACCATGGGGTGCAGCTCCACCGTAAGTATCTACAATAATTTTTCGTCCTGTAAGCCCACAATCCCCTTCAGGCCCACCAATAACAAATCTTCCGGTTGGGTTGATGAGATACTTAATGTCGCCTTTTATTAGATCGCTTGGTAAAATAGGCTTAATAATCTCTTCGACCACAGCTTCGCGCAAATCCTTTAATTCTATGTCTGGTGCATGTTGAGTTGATACCACTACCGTATCAATACTATGAGGCTTATTGTTTTCATACCTTATAGTCACTTGAGATTTAGCATCGGGTCTCAACCATGGGAGTCTTCCATCTTTTCTTAGCATTGCTTGCCTCTCGACCAATCGATGTGATAACCAAATCGGCAATGGCATTAAATCTAAAGTCTCGTTGCATGCATACCCAAACATTATTCCCTGGTCTCCTGCTCCTTGATCTTTAGGATCATCCATTGCACCATCTACACCTTGACCTATATCTCTGGATTGCTCACCGTACCTAACCATGACATCACATGTTTTATAATCAATGCCATATTCTGGATTGTCATAACCAATGCTTTTTAGGGTATTTCGCGCAATTTGTTCGTAATCGACGGTGCTATTACTAGTAATTTCCCCAGCAAGTACAATAAGGTTGGTTGTGGCCATAGTTTCTGCAGCAACCCTAGCATTCGGATCTTGCTCAAGAACGGCATCTAAAATAGCATCGGATATCTGGTCCGCGACTTTATCGGGATGGCCTTCAGATACTGATTCAGAAGTAAATAGGTAATCGTTCATAAGATAAAGATTCTTTAAAATTTTATAATGTCCGATACAATAACAAAAAAAAGAAAAAATTCATATGGTCAAATTACTCAATATTCCTTTTAGCAAGATGCATGGGGCCGGCAATGATTTCGTGGTTATTAACCAAATGAACCGTGACTTCCACCTAACATCTTTTCAAATAAAGAAAATGGCCGACCGTAATTTTGGTATTGGTTTTGATCAGCTGCTAATTATTGAAAAACCCACTCAAGCTTCGGCAGAATTTAAGTACCGAATTTTTAATGCAGATGGGGGGGAAGTTGGGCAATGCGGAAACGGGGCTCGATGTTTTTTTCATTACCTAAAAATTAAAAATTTATCCTCAAATAATGAAATCACTGTGGAGACTCAATCAGGTGTGATTGTCTTGTCTTACAAGAATGATGGTCTTATTTCTGTGGATATGGGTGTTCCGGTATTTGACCACGAAAAGATACCTTTTATTTCTATCAATGCCAACGTACCTAGCGTTACAGTGGATAGCAAAACCTATGAATTTTTTCCGCTTTCTATGGGGAACCCACATGCAGTTATCAAGCTACCCAAGTTCACAGGGATTGACCTCGTAACAATAGGCAAAGCATTACAACGGTCACCCGCATTTCCTGAGAGTGTGAATGTAGGTTTTGTTCAAGTAATCGATAAGCATACCCTGTCATTAAAGGTTTATGAGCGGGGGAGTGGAATGACCTTGGCCTGTGGTTCCGGGGCTTGCGCTGCTGCTGTAATAGCAGTCCAAAACCAATGGGTACAAGGGCCTGTCAATGTCTTAATGGATGGAGGACAATTAACAATCAACCTCACTCCCAAAGGTTCCATTGAGCTTATGGGCCCAGCTGAATGGGTCTTTGACGGTGAGCTCAATATCTCCCAAATAATTTCGCATGACGAATAAAGACTACATAGAAAAATATACTGATTACATAAAATTTGAGAAGAGATTAAGCGCGCTTACAATAAAAAGTTACCTCAGAGATATTCAGCTTTTAGATAAAGAGTTGCAAGGTAAAGATTTAAAACATTATCAGGTGAGCGATATTAGGAGAGGGGTATCAGTTTTTCATGCTAAAGGAATCAACGGGAAGTCATTATCGAGGATGCTTTCATCATGGCGAGGATTTTTTGATTTTCTCAACCATCGCTATCAATTTAGTCTCAATCCGGTTATTGCGATTAAAGCTCCAAAAGCAAAAAAATTATTACCCCAAACACTCTCTATTGATCATGCCATTAAATTAGTCAGCATTACGGACAAATCCTTTTTAGGATTGCGCGACCGAGCTATTATGGAATTATTCTATTCGTCAGGATTACGACTGTCTGAGCTGGTAGGAATGACTCTTGCCGACCTTAATATGAGCGAGCACACAGCGAATGTATTGGGCAAGGGAAATAAATCAAGAATTGTACCTATTGGGAGCCATGCTATAACCGCCTTAAGTGCCTGGTTAACAATGCGTGAAAAAATTAGCGATCTTGACCCTCACATCACCAATGTTTTCTTGTCGGAAAAGGGTCATGCCCTAGGCGTACGATCAATCCAGTATCGATTAAAGTTTTGGGCTATTAAACAGGGTATTCCAGAAAATATTCATCCTCATTTATTAAGACACAGTTTTGCAAGTCATCTCCTGCAATCGAGCCAAGATCTCAGGGCTGTTCAGGAACTTCTTGGGCATGCCAATATAAGTACTACGCAGATATATACCCATCTTGATTACCAGCATTTATCGAAGATTTATGATGACGCCCACCCTCGAGCAAAAAAAATTAATAGAAAGAAATAGGCTATTGATGATGATTAATATTTACACTATAGTGAAGTCATGCAAGAAGAAATTAATCTATTAGAAGAAAAAATTAACTTATTGGTTACTAAAATCAATGACATGAAAAATGAAACGGAATCAGTCGTGCCTGAGCTTTATGAAGCAAAAGAAGAAATAAAGATGTTAAAAGCCAAAATTACTGAGGCAACGGTCAAAATTGAAAATTTATTAGCGCAAATTCCTTAAAATATTATGGCAAAACAAATTGAAGTAAAAATTCTTGGTCGTGACTTCTCAATTGCCTGTCCCGAAAATGAGGAGGATAGCCTGATGAAATCAATCAATTATCTCAATCATAAAATTGAAGAAGTACAGTCCTCTGGCTCAGTCATAGGAGTTGATAAAACCATTATTATGGCCGCACTAAACATCACACATGAATATCTTAATAAAAATCATAATGCCGACGCTGATGTCCATACATTGGGCTATAAAAACAAACTAACTGATTTTAATAGGCTGCTAGATAGCATTCTGGATTAGAATAGGGGTAAGAGTTTGTTTGGGTGTTGCTTAGGCTAATTATTCCTTGAACTAGTCTATAGCATCGGTTTTAGTCAATCAGAATGTGGTGCGATCGCTCACGATTGGGTAACCTTTTAAGGGCTCTTGGCGAGCGAACCTAAAACTTCTTAGTCTATTACCACTTGAACCTTTGGTTCTGGATGCTGGTCTAGGCAACACCCAAACAAATTATTTATGCAGTTTATGGTATTCCAAATCGCTCATTTCTATAATATCTAGAGCCTTTTCATGGGTAGCCTCTAGAATAATAGGAGGGGCGCAACCTGCTTCAGCTGACTCTAGCCATCTGCTAGCACATAAACACCATCTGTCACCTGCCACGAGTCCTGGAAAATTAAACTCAGGCCTTGGTGTTGAAAGATCATTACCGCTCTCTTTTGAGAATGCTAGGAAATCATTATTAACCTCAGCGCATACCGTATGTTGACCGTTGTCGGACTGACAATGATCGCATTCGCCATTCCTAAAATATCCAGTAATAGGGTCTAGGCTACAGACTTCCAAATTTTTCCCTAAAACATTTTTCTTCTCCATTTTATATTTCCTTTATTAAACTATAATTACGATACAACAATTATTTACCTTTAGGAAAAATTATGCGCTATTGGCTAATGAAATCTGAACCTACAGACTTTTCAATAGATGATCTGGAAAAAGCATCTGATCAAAGTATTGATTGGTATGGTATTAGAAACTACCAAGCACGTAACTTTATGAGAGACACCATGGAACTCGGCGATCTTGCTTTCTTCTACCATTCGAATTGCAAGATACCAGGGATTGTTGGTGTTATGCAGGTTTCTAAATTAGCCTATCCTGATAAATTACAATTCATCAAAGGTCACAAGTACTTCGATCCAAAATCCTCACCAGACAATCCGCGATGGGTTAATGTCGACGTTCAATTTTTAAGGCGCATCTCATTGATAAGCCTTCAAGACTTAAAAACCTATCCCGAATTAAGTGAGATGAAAATACTGCAAAGGGGCAACCGACTTTCGATTACACCTCTGTCAAAAAATGAATGGGATTTTATAAATAAAATCCCCAAAGAAAGCTCTTAACGTGGCTGGTCTAAGCTACCAATAGCAGGAGGGTAGCTTACAATGCCCCAAGGTATACCCGCCACTGGAATACGTTTCTCCACTGCGAGATCGCCTACATCGACCACTACAATTTCATCTGAACGTCCACAGGCTAACAAAATATCTTGATTGTCAGGAGTGAAGGTAAAGTGCCAACATCTTTTACCTTCTATGTTGATATCTTTAATTTTACTGTAATCAGTTGCGTCATAAACTTCTAATGTCTTTGACTTCCCAGCCGCAACGAAAAGTTTATCACCCTCAGCATTAAAGCTTGTTCCGTATGGTGATTTACCAGTCGAAACCGTTTTTAAATGGTTGAAGTCTCTATCAAGCACAATAAAATTATCGCTATGCTCCAATGTGGCGATGTAATGTTCCCCGTTAGGAGAGACTTTAATGCCTCTTGGCCTTTTTCCATAAGGCTCAACTGAAATAGTCTTAATTAATTCCCCAGAAATAAAGTCATGCACTGTGATCGTATTGTCCGCTTCGTTGGTAACAATAATTTGCTTACCGTCTTTACTAAACTCTATGCCCTCGGTTTCTGGTCCAGCAGTAATATCTCGCACCTTCTCACCCAATGCTAAGTCAACAATAGAAACTTTGGCTGGCGTCCTATCGTCGTCGTCTTCCTCTTCTTCATGCTTCTGCTCTCCGGGCGCAGGTGGCTTACCTTTGGATGAAGGCTCAGTAGATATAAAAGCTAATCCGTCTTTAATCCTAACGAACTCAGGGTTAATGCCAACTTCTATGGTCTTTTCAATGACCTTTGTTTCGACGTTTACCAAACTAATAGAAGCATCATCTTTATTTGCTGTTACCAGGTATTTTCCATCCTTAGTTAGACCGATACCTCGTGGAAAACCTCCCACCTTAAATTCATCTACAACTTCCATTGAATTCAAGTCGATCACGGTGACTCCACTATTTTGCGAAGTAACATATACCTTTCCTCTATCGCCTTGGCTACATGAGGATAATATCAATACGACAGTAAATAATTTCAACCAATTCATTACAACTCCCTTTTTAAAGTGTTTGTGAAAATTCTATGTTACGTTGTTTTATCTAATCAATTGCCTAAAAATAATTTGTAAGCCGGGTTATTTGTCTCATCCCAGCTCGGGTACCCTACTTGACTTAAGAATGCCTGGAAAGTTTCCTTTTCACTCGGCGGTACTTGAATCCCGACTAGCACACGCCCTATATCTGCTCCATGATTTCGATAATGGAATAAGCTGATATTCCAATTTTCCCCCATATTATTTAGGAAGTTTGATAGCGCGCCTGGTCGTTCTGGAAACTCAAATCGATAAATTACTTCATTTTCAACCTCCGGGGCATGGCCGCCAACTAGATGCCTTAAATGTAATTTAGCAACCTCATTATGAGACAAATCAATTGCATCAAGACCAGCGTCATTTAACGTTTTAATTAATAATTTAGATTCTTGAAAATCTCTAACGCTAATGCCGACGAAAATATGTGCACTAGCATGACTTGAAAATCTATAATTAAATTCCGTAATACTCCTCGAGCCTATCAGACCACAAAATGCCTTAAAGGCGCCCGGCTCTTCAGGAATAGTTACCGCAAAAACCGTTTCCCTTTCTTCTCCAATTTCTGCTCTTTCAGCGACAAACCCTAAGCGATCAAAATTCATATTGGCACCTGAAGCGGTTCCAATTAAAGTCTCCGACGTAATGTTATTTTTCTTGATATAAGATTTGATACCGGCAACCGCCAAAGCCCCTGCCGTCTCAAGAATAGTTCGCGTGTCTTCAAATACGTCTTTTATAGCTGCACATATTTCATCATTGCTAACCACAATCATTTCATCAACATATTCTTGGCAGAGTCTGAAATTTTCTTCTCCCACCTGCTTTAGGGCAGCGCCCTCGGCAAAAAGACTAACATTCTCCAACAACACCCTCTTGTTGGCTTTCAAAGATTGCGTCATTGCATCAGCGCCTTGCGCCTCAACTCCTATGACTCTAATTTCAGGTCTCACCGCCTTAATGTATGTGGCAATACCTGCTATTAATCCGCCGCCGCCAACACAAACAAATACGGCATGAATAGTACCTGGATGATCGGCCAAAATTTCCTTTGCGATAGTGCCTTGTCCAGCTATGACATCGGGATCGTCATACGGATGAATGAAGGTGAGGTTTTCTTTTTTTTGAATTTCTAATGCATGATTATATGATTCATGTAATGAATGACCATGGAGAATTACCTCGGCGCCTCGTCTCTCCACAGCCTTAATTTTTATTAAGGGGGTTGTACTTGGCATAACAATTAACGCCTTACATCCTAGTTTCTGGGCTGCTAATGCCACCCCTTGAGCATGATTGCCGGCAGAGCATGAAATGACACCTTTTTCCAGATCCTCTTTAGATAAATGCACCATCTTATTATAAGCGCCACGAACCTTGAATGAAAAAACAGGCTGAAGGTCTTCGCGCTTTAAAAGAATATTGTTATTAAATCTTTGAGATAAGTTTTGTTGTTTTTGTAGGGGCGTTTTTATTGCTGCCTCATAGACGTTAGCCACATCAATTCTTTTTTTATATGCATTTTTCATAATTAGTTAATTTTCAAGAAACTCGTCGCAGTGTATGATAGTAAACCTAATTATAGTTAAAAATGAAGGGTTTGGTAGAAAATGGCTTTATCACAAGACGAATTAAAAAAACAAGTCGCTAGAGCAGCAATTGAATACGTAGAATCAGGAATTATTGGCGTAGGAACCGGTTCTACTGCCAACTATTTTATTGATTTTCTCGCTGAAGTGAAACATAAAATTGATGGCGCAGTAGCCAGCAGTGAGGCAACTGCTGAGAGGCTTCGTAAGCATGGAATTGAGGTGTTTGATCTCAATTCGGTTAATGGCATGGATATTTATGTAGATGGTGCAGATGAAATCACGGAGCATATGCATATGCTTAAGGGTGGTGGTGGTGCCCTAACGAGAGAAAAAATCGTAGCGGCTAATGCAAAAAAGTTTATCTGTATTTGTGATGAATCAAAATTTGTCCCGACACTTGGCAAGTTTCCTTTACCAGTAGAAGTCCTTCCAATGGCAAGAAGTTATGTTGCGCGCCAATTAACAGCTTTAGGGGGTCAGCCGCAATTAAGAGATTTTACGACAGATAATGGAAATATTATTCTTGATATTCATGGAATGAATATCGTCGATCCTATAGATACTGAGGATACGATCAATCAAATAGTAGGGGTTGTTACCAACGGACTTTTTGCCAAAAGATCAGCAGACATATTGTTACTAGCAACAGATTCGGGCGTCAAAACTATGCGTAAGTAGGCTGAAATGCATTGGCTATCTTATTAAAATGAATTATTATTATCATTAAATTAGTTTAATCAAAAGGTTATACCGCTTTATGGCTTCAGAACATATATACAAACAGTATGATGCAGACCTCCAGTCTATCCGAGCAAAAGTGTTGGAGATGGGCACTATAGTTGAGGAACAGCTCAGCGAGGCAGTTCAATCCCTCATTGAGGCTGATACAAAACTAGCCGAAAAAGTTATTCGAAGAGATGAGGAGGTTAATAACCTCGAAATTGATATCGATAAAGACTGTTCGCTGTTAATTGGAAAACGGTCCCCAGTGGCAGCAGATTTAAGAAATGTGTTAATGATGATTAAAATTATTAGCGATCTTGAGCGTATTGGTGACGAATCTACAAAAATTGCAAATGCTACTATACGCATTATTGAGAACGGTATAATGAGCAAGCCGCAATTTAAAAACATTCAATCGATGTTAAGTTCTGTACAGTTAATGCTAAGACAAGCATTAAATTCTTTTGCTAGACTTGACACTACCGAAACCATTGAGGTCTTGGAAAAAGACAAGGAAGTGGATGAAGAATACCGTTCACATATGAGGCAATTGCTTACCTACATGCTTGAAGATCCTAGAACTATTTCTATGTCACTAGAGCTGATGTTTGTTACAAAGTCATTGGAAAGAATTGGCGATCACGCAAAAAATATTACCCAATCTGTCATATATACCGTCAAAGGTACTGATGTTCGTCACTCCAGCATCAAAGAGATTAAGGCTGAATTAAAACACTAAGACTAAGGTTTTGGTGGAATATAACCAGAAGCTTGTTCTGCGCCATCCCCAAAAAAATACGCCTCTGTTTGTTCTTTGAGGTACTTTCTTGCTTGCGGGTCAACCAAGCTTAATCTGTTTTCATTAACCAACATAGTTTGGTGTTTTAACCATCCTGCCCAAGCTTCTTTTGATACACTTTCAAATATTTTCTTTCCCATATCGCCAGGATAAGGTGGAAAATCCAGACCTTCTGCTTCCTTGTTTAATTTAACGCAATGTACTGTTCTTGCCATGGCATACTCCTTTAATTGACCTTCATCATAATCTAAAAATTATCAACTAGACTTTTAATTTTATTCTAAGAATGCTTATATGTAATTTTAACAAATGGATTTCATGCTACTATGATTTTTGTTGTTAGGTGACATAAATTCTTTCGAAACTATGTTTAAACGGGAAGTTAAGTGAAATACTTACGCTGCCCCCGCAACGGTAAATAAGTGTGGATAAATATCGAGCCACTGAGAAATTATTTTTTCTTGGGAAGGCATTTATCTAGTCTTATGAGCCCGGATACCGGCCTAATGACCAGTTCAGTTGCATATATTGCTGGGAGGAAATATAAGAAATAAATAGTTAATATTTAAATCTTTCTCTCATTATATTTGTACTCTTTTAATCCATTCGGGGTTGAGTGGTCATTTATTTGGAAGGTTTTTTCATGTTAAAAAAATTATTGTTATTAAGTATCATCTCGCCACAAATCGTTTATGCAGAATCACTAAAGTCTAATCAAGTTTTCGTTACGGAAGATCTCTCAGCTGCCCAGGAAATCACTTCCACATCGTCGAAAGAAATTTATACTGCTAAAGACATAGAGCAGTCTGGCAGTTTCAGCATATTTGACTTTTTATCCCAACATACGTCAATCAATATTCAACCTCAATACGGCAATAAAACTAGTCCGTTAATGGATATGCGAGGCTATGGGATGGAGGCTGGCTATCAAAATATCGTGATTAATGTGGATGAGGAAAGGCTTAACCGTATCGATATGGCACCACAAATTATTGGAAATATTGCCTTAACAAGTATTGAGCGAATTGAAATTTTGCGGGGTTCTGGTTCCGTGCGCTTCGGTGACGGTGCCATGGCAGGGGTCATTAACATCATAACGAAAAATACAGTTGAGCAAAGCTTTCAATCAGTAATAGGGACCCAAGGTGCTCAAAGCAATATCCTTAATACGGGTTATCAAGGAGACAGCTTCAATATTATGCTTAATACTAGCTCAGAAAAAAATGATGGGCAGGTTGTTGCAGATCCCTCAGGAGATGCAGCAAAGTCACAAAATGATTACAATAAATTAACTGTGAATCTGGCGCCCACTGATGATTTAAAGGTCAAGATGAGTATATTGAATTCTAGAAGTAATAATTATTTTCCAAATAGTCTTACAAAAACTCAACTTTTAGCAGACCCTAGCCAAAATGGCACAGGGAATGAATACACAAACAATGACTACGATACGGATAGCTATTCATTGAAAACTAATTACAAGATCAACCCTTCCCTTGATCTTGATATGAGCTATTCGAGAGAAGATAGATCTATAAACTCGCAAGCCTATTATGGGAATGCTCTTCAAGATTATGATTCGGAATCTTTAAAAATTGCGCTTCCGTACCAAGGCGAAAAGTATGCCTTTATAGCCGGTGTAGACTTATTAGATGGAGAGCGAAAAGATAGCTCAGGTATCGTCACTAAAGATAGCAAAGCATTTTTTGTAGAGGCGGAAGTTAAATTGGCTGAAAATTTATTGGTAAGTGGTGGTATTCGGCATGAAAAAGTCGACTATACCTATGATGGTTCTTCATCACTTAAGACAGACGAATCTTTAAATGCCTATGAAGCTGGAGTTAATTATAGTGTGAATGACAGTTTATCAATTTTTACTAACTTTACCCATAGTTTTCAAGCGCCTGATGTGGATCGATTTTTTAAAGGGTTGTATCCGGCTCCTAATTACACTCTCTCAGGCAGAGAGTTTAATGGATTTATTGATCCCGCAAAATCTAATACGATTAACATAGGATTTAATTACAAAGAACAGAACCATTCCACTTTGTTTACAACTTACTACACAGACCTTGAGGATGAAATCGTTTATAACCCCAATTCATTCATTAATGAAAATATTGATAACTCAGAAAAGTATGGGCTAGAAATTCAACATACACTCAAAGTAGGGAACAAAACAGTTCTTGGCATTAATTATAATTTTGTTAAAGCAAACATAGGTAGCAATAGCAATGCACAGGGCTTTACTGATGGGAATGCTATGCCAGGGGTGCCAAGACAAACCCTAATAGCCAATGTGAATTATCAGTTTATAGATAATGGTTTTATTACTCTCAGTCATGCTTGGCGTGAACGATCTTATGATATGGGTGATTTTGATAATGCAAGAGATAAAGAGCAACCGCTATACAGCTCTACTGATTTATCAATTAACTATAGCTTAAAAAATGTTAGTAAATTTGAAGACGTCGCTATTTTTGGTTCTATTAATAACATCTTTGAGCATACGAATGCTATAGCGGTAAGCGGAAACAGTTTCTATGTGTCAAACTTTGAAAGATCATTCTTAGCAGGTATTAAGGTAAATTTTTAAAAAAAAAGGGTATCTAGATGTTAGAATTTGTTTAAAAATTTTTATTGAGAAACGTTATGCAAATAAAAGAAATGAAGCTTCCACAAGTCCTTGCGATTGGTTCACTGTTATTTTTTATATTTCTAACAAGGTTTAGTCACGAGCTAACATCTTTTTCCATGCCTGATGCCAGTCTCATTATTTTTTTTGCTGCTGGTCTTTTGTTTAAACCTGCAAGACTATTAGCGCTATTTATTTTTACTATTATATTTATTGATAGCCTTGCGATTTATAAAGAAAATTACACTGACATAGGTCTGTTGAATGTTGGCTACCTACTCCACCTCTCTATTTATCCTTTGGCATGGTTCGTTGCAAGCCGACTAAAAATCACTAATTTTTCTACATTTAGCCAAAGCATCCTATGGGTCATCTTGCTAAGCTTTTTGATATCGTACGGAAGTCATTATTACCTTTATATATTATCTTCAAGCACTGCTTACAGCTTATTATCTTTTTTTCAGGATAATTTATGGACCTATTTACTCTCAAACATAGGCTATGCAATCATTTTATTCGTTATTTTGAAAGTAATAAGAAGTCATGAGCGAGTTGGACTAGAAGTATGCAGTAATTAAATACTTGTATCTAAGAAACTATAAATCCGATAAGTTTGATATAATTTCGCACTTAAAGTTTTGATGGCCGGATAGCTCAGTCGGTAGAGCAGTGGATTGAAAATCCTCGTGTCGACAGTTCGATTCTGTCTCCGGCCACCATCTTCCCCTAAACAAAATCATCGGTCCTTCTCCTGTCCTTTTTGGAGAACAGTATGGCAAGTTTTAGGAAACGAAATGGTAAATGGCAAGCAAGAATCCAAAGAAAATATCTTCCTTCTGTTAGTCAGTCATTCTACGAGCTAGACATTGCTAGAAAGTGGGTTCGAAAAATAGAAAGAGAGATTGATTTAGGTCTCATTCAAATTCGACCTGCAAAGACAAACCTCTCACAGCTTCTGTTACGCTATCAAAAAGAAATTCTTCCATTAAAGAAGAGTCCACAAGCAGACATCTATCGTATCAATGCCCTCCTTCGCCTTCCAATCAGTCGCTTATGCATTGAGGATATTAAAAGTCATGATATTGCAGACTTAAGAGATAGTTTCGTAATGGCTACTAAAGCGCCTAATACAGTCAGGCTCTATTTAGCTATTCTTTCTCATCTTTTTACCGTTGCTAAAACCGAATGGGGGTATGTGCTAAATGGTAATCCCGTACTACGCATTCGTCGCCCTAAATTGCCAGCCTCATCCGCTAGACGATTAACTGATAAAGAAATAAGCCTTATATGCGAGCATACTCAATCGTTATATCTTCCTACCGCAATTATGCTAGCCTTACATACCGCAATGCGATTGTCAGAAATTATTAATATAGGCTGGTCTATGATTGATATGAATCATAAGACCATAACTTTATCACTGACTAAAAATGGCGAAGAGCGAAGTGTGCCTTTATCAAATTCCGCCATGCTATTAATACAAAGTCTGCCATTAGATTCTGATGCATTGTTTCCCATTACTCCCCACGCCATTACCGTTGCATTTATGAAAGCATGTAGGCGAGTAGGTATTGAAGGTGCAAGTTTTCACACCCTTCGTCATGAAGCGATTTCAAGATTTTTTGAGATGGGGCTAAACCCTATGGAGGTTGCTGCTATTTCAGGGCATAAGAGTATGCAAGTATTGAAGCGTTATACGCATATAAAAACATCACATTTATTGGCAAAAATTAATAAGGTAAGTTAGCATTTCAAATTCTTTAATCTTTGAATAAATCAATACTATCATCCATAATATATCTCCCTAGTTAATGTAAGTTTTTATTAGCTTTAATAACTTCTGCAGTAACTGTTTTAGAACCATCTTTACCACCTAACCTACCTATTCCTAGTTTTAAAAATGTTGGATAGCAAATGAGTTCATTAGGCATAATAATCTTATTCCAATTACTTTTTATTCGTTTGAATTCTCTATCATCTATAGTTGTTCTACCCTTTTCCATTCTGTCATATAGGTAGTCATTAAGAGCAGTCCATTTGTATTTATCCATCTCATCTTGCCATCTATCTGCACCCCATATCTGTGGTCTTGGTTGACTATTAGCAGTTCGCCATAATCCTTTATTGTCTTTAGTTTTAAGTGAATGATTATTAGCTTCCTCATCTAACTTTGTAATACAGGCGTTCCTAGACATATCCTTATCAATCATCATAGCTACTAGTTGTCTAATATTTTCAGGGACTTTATATGGGTTAGTTGGTCTACCCTCAACTCTACTTAATTGAAAAGCTTGGTCTAAAGTATTTACTAAAGGGTACACACCTGACTTTCTTTTATTGAATGAATCTTTAATGGCATTAAGTAACTCTTTATCATTATCCTCAAAAGTTACTGTTCTATTAAACATAGAAATTACAAGGTTAGAATCATAAGTGGTAGCCGTATGCTTTTTAAACATATCTAATGCAAACACTTCTCTAAAGACTTTGAATACACCAATAGCACCATTAATAGATTGCCTTACTTTGTGCATAGGGTGAATATTATTAACCTCATCATTCACATAATCTAAAGTGTCTGCTAACTCCCTAAAGTATGAGTTGTCTGTCCTAAACCCCTCATGAAGATGACTCCAGTTGTTATCCATAACTGTTCTTTTAAGTAACCATACCCATCTATCAAGGCTTGGACTTTCTATTAAGTTTTTATCTTCTGTATTCATTTACTGGGGTTATCTAGTCCTAGTTTTGTACCAATGTTTAGTTACCTCTGTTGAGTTCTAATACTACTTATACATATCAGAGCATGTAATTAATTCTATCTTCTGGTTATGTTTGGTCAAGTAATTTATATGAATTTTTATGAGGTATTAAATAATGGAAGCAGAAAGAAAACCAAGAATTAAATTAGTAAGAGAAATGGAAGATTGTTATTTTAGAGCAGAAGAAGTAGCAAAGTATTTAAGTATGGGGCTATCTACTATTTGGGTAAAAGGTAAAGATATTAATGATAGCTTTCCAAGTCCTAGAAAAATATCAGAAAGAATATCTGTTTTTAAAAAGTCTGAACTAGACGATTGGGTCAATAGAAATACAGAGACTGTAATTGTTCATCACACAGGTAAAGACGAGGAGTAACCCATTATGAATTTAACTGTATTTGAGAATGCTAAAACTACCCTTAATGGAATAGTCTTAAACCCTAGCTTTGAAGAGTTTAGTGAACAGGAATGTCAGGTAGTAGAAGATAAACTTAAAGCAAAACTAGTGTTTCATGGAAAGCTAGAGGGTAATAGTAGAACCAAGCCTATGGTTGTTATAGAAAGAGATGGGATAGTCCTAGACTTTGACCATG
>Ga0222655_1000014_pt1 | contig 111785 bp, 122 predicted proteins | sample AntAcemetagen423_FD_179857 | JGI IMG/M metagenome (GOLD analysis project Ga0222655, IMG submission 179857) | Saline water microbial communities from Ace Lake, Antarctica - #423 | ecosystem: Environmental > Aquatic > Non-marine Saline and Alkaline > Saline | place: Antarctica: Ace Lake... | reverse complement strand
CTACTGATACGCGTGTTGTTGTTTCCAATTGTGTGTCGTGAAGGAAAATGTCACCTTGTCCATTAGCATCTCCTGCAACAAGGTTAGTAGCATTGGAAGTAAAAGCAACATATCTTCCGTCCGATGAAATTGAAGGACTATCTGAAAAAGCGTCTGCTTCTAACCCTGCTGAATCTACTGATACGCGTGTTGTTGTTTCCAATTGTGTGTCGTGAAGGAAAATGTCACTTTGTCCATTAGCATCTCCTGCAACAAGGTTGGTAGCATAAGAAGTAAATGCAATATATCTTCCGTCTGATGAGATTGAAGGATTAATTGAAAAAGCGTCTGCTTCTAACCCTGCTGAATCTACTGATACGCGTGTTGTTGTTTCCAATTGTGTGTCGTGAAGGAAAATGTCACCTTGTCCATTAGCATCTCCTGCAACAAGGTTAGTAGCATTGGAAGTAAAAGCAACATATCTTCCGTCCGATGAGGTTGAAGGATCATTTGAAAAATTGTCTGCTTCTATTCCATCTGAATCTACCGATACACGAGTTGTTGTTCCAACAGTTAGGTTACGAAAAAAAATATCGGTCGTCCCATTACCATCTCCTAAAATCATCGTACTCTCTACTGAAGAAAAAGAAATACTTTGTCCATCTGATGAAATACTTGGCTGAAACGAACCTCCTGCTGGGGCAGCATACAAAGGTGTCACAACCATTGCATATGCAAGAAGCATGATTGGAATTAGTATTAATAGGCGTGCTTTTAAAAAATGATTTTTCATGAATATAGAATAATAACAATAATAATAATTTATAGACTCATTATATAGTAAATATTAATTTTTTGCTGATCTTTTTTGCATATTATGAAGACATACAAAAAACTTATCGTATAAGATTTTTTCAAAAGTTCCCGTTTCATCTTTCAAACCCGCTCTTAAAAAACACAACGGAAAAGCCCCAACGCTATCGCGTCAGGACTTAACTGTTGTATGTTGCCGGACTAGGGCTCGGTCACGAGTTACTAATTCAGATTTTCGCTTACTCAAATCACTCATAAGTACTCTCGACCCCGACTCACTTCCCAATAGTCACTCGTTCCTCGTTCGTGTTGGGTCCCGTTCCGTCTTTCGAACCCGCTCGTCAAACGTACAACAGAAAAGCCCCAACGCTATCGCGTCAGGACTTAACTGTTGTATGTTGCCGGACTAGGGCTCGAACCTAGATTACTGGTACCAAAAACCAGTGTCCTACCGTTAGACGATCCGGCAAGATCGTATATGAAGTACCGTAACAAGATACATCATTTTACTATTTTTTTCAACACATACATCGAAGTTATGAAACTTTGATACTATTCTTCATTAGTCTCAAGGACTTTGAACGAAAACATTTCAAGTGGTAGGTATGGTACACTTGCAAACTTTGTTTGCTGTAAAGCTTCTAATAAATGAGCTAAAAATCCTGCATTAAGCGTTGTACCTTCTTTTCCTATCAATGATTCTATAAATTTATATTCATGTTCTGAAATTTCTTTTTTCAAACTTGTTCGCATGGTTTTACTAAACCGCATAAACAAAATCAATCGTACCTTTCGAATTACAAGAAGAAGGAAGGTTGAAGCATTAAATGAACCGTCTTTTAATGCATTAATAGCACCAAGTAATTTATCTGAATCACCTGTCGCACCTGCTTGTACAAATTGTTCGACAAGTTCATCTTGAGGTACGCCCAATATTGGCTCAATAGTACCGCGAGAGATTTTTTTATCAGTAACAGATGATAAAATCTTTTGCAAAATACCTTGCGCATCACGAAAAGAACCATCAGCAAGAAGGCTGATAATTTCAGCAGCATCTTCATCTAATTCTCGTTTCTCTTTTTTAGCAATACTTTTTAGCATTTCGACGAGAACTTCTTGTCCTGGAGTATTAAATTGAAATACCTGACATCGCGAGATAATCGTATCTAGAACCTTGTGTAACTCAGTTGTCGCTAATATGAATATAACGTGCTGTGGCGGCTCTTCTAGTGTCTTGAGCAAGGCGTTGAAGGCGTCTTTGGTTAACATATGCACCTCGTCAATAATATATACCTTATAGGGTGATTCTAGTGGCAGTGTTGCAACTGCATCACGCAATGCACGAATATCATCAATCTTACGATTAGACGCGCCGTCAATTTCATAAACATCATTTTTTGTACAACCAAGTTCGCCAGCAAATATTCGAGCGATCGAAGTCTTTCCTGTTCCGCGAGTTCCGGAAAATAAATAAGCATGTGCAACTGAGTCATTTTTCAGCGCACCCCGAAGTGACGTAATAATATGATCTTGCCCTAGAACTTCATCAAATTTTTCTGGCCTATATTTTCTATAGAGTGCTGTATATTCCATATGAAGAGTAGTATATCAGATTTAGAAAAGAGCTCCAATCGAAATAATTGACAATAGATAATACAATACGTATTATAATACCAACTAATCTATTAAAACTGAAGACATGAAAAAATCTAGAACACCCATTATCGGGGTCATGGGCCCAGGTAGTAATGCTACCAAAGAAGAAATCGCTTTAGCAGAACACTTGGGTGGACTCATCGCAGAAAATCAATGGCGAATACTCACTGGCGGTATGAACACAGGTGTCATGAACGCAGCACTCAAAGGTGCAAAAACACGAGACTCTAACTGTGTTACTATCGGAATTCTCCCACACCGAGGAGAGTCTGAACTAACTTCAAAATACGTAGATATACCCATACCAACAGGTATGGGTGAAGGTCGCAATAATCTTAATGTTTTGACTGCTGACTATGTTGTCGTTTGCTGCAATAGTCTTGGTAGTTCACCTGGTACTGACTCTGAATTCACTTTCGCTATCAAGCACAAAAAACCTCTACTTTGCCTTTACAGTAAAAACTATAATCTGGAAGATGACTTTGACGAAGAATATCAAGCTCGATTCAGATTCTTAAGTGAAGAATTGAGGCACAATAGACAAATATGCATCACTGACCCAGGAAATGTTGTCTTAATCTTGAAGGACTGGATAACAGAAGATTCTAAATAGAAATTAAACAACCAAACAAAAAGTCGATTACCGAACATGGTAAGCGACTTTTTATTTATTGAGTTTTAAGAAAGTCCAATACTAACTTCTCAATTTCATCATACGTCTTCTGCAACATCAATTCATTACGCAATTCTTTTGCACCTTCAAAGCCATTACAATATGCTTTGTAATGTTTCTTCATAATATTAAAATTCTTGTGTTCACCTAATAGCTCTACATACAATTTTGTATGCTCTAACATCACCGTCAATTTTTCTTCTACACTTACCTCTCCTTTTTCACTATCAAATAGCCACGGGTTTCCAAAAATAGCTCGTCCTAACATAACTCCATCACAACCAGTTTCATTAACTTTGTTTTGCGCATCAACTAAATTAGTCGCATCTCCATTTCCAAAGATTAATGTCTCTGGAGAAATTTGATTTCTCAACTCTACAATGCGTGACATTAAATCCCATTTCGCTGGAACTTTGGACATATCTTTACGTGTACGCATATGAATAGTTAAAACTGGAATACCTGATTCAAGTAATGCAGGAATCCATGTTTCAATTTCATTTGTATTAAATCCTATACGAGTTTTTACTGAGATCGGCATATCGCCCGCCGCATCTTGCGCTGCTTTTATAATAGCAACAGCTTGTTCCGGTTCAGCAATCAAACCACACCCAGCTCCTTGTTTTACAATAGTTCGTTCAGGACATCCCATGTTAATATCAACACCATCAAACCCCATTTTTTTACATAATAAAACAGCGTCATACATTGCTTGCGGTTCGTGACTGAAAAGCTGAGCTACAATGGGTCGTTCGTTTTCTCTGTATCGCAAATCAATCGCAAGTCGCTCTTGAGCATCTGGATGATTTAATCCATCTGCTGAAACAAATTCGGTCCAGAAAACATCTGGCCCACCACCCTGTTCTCCGTGCCTTGAATATTTTGCGATGATCTGTCGAAAAACGATGTCAGTGACATCGGCCATAGGCGCCAAAGTAAAGATTGGCAATTTTAAGTTTTTCCAAAATCCAAATACAATATTCATATCACCATGATACTACTTATTCTCAAAATCTTTTCAACCTACTCCTTCATTACAAGGTCAAAGCAATCTAAACTGTAAGAATGAGACTCCGGATTGCTGCGCTCCACTCGAAAAGATGCACAAGAGTTTAAAATTATTTTTTAGCCTACATCAAACTCGTTTGATTTCCAAAATGTAATGAACGTTTCAATTTCAATTGTTTGAATGAAGTGAATTTTGAAAATAGTGAATGTAGTTTAGGAAAATAAAGAGCAATAGCGATTGTATTTTCCTTATGCAAAGCTTTGTGAAATTCTTTTGAGCGAGGTGTGGTTGGAAATTTTTACATTACTTTTTTAAAAAAGTAATAAAACCTATTTAGCTTTGCATAAATTCGTAATAGTCGACCTTGTCAGGTCTCTGTATCTCATTTAGCTTTGCATAAATTCGTAATAGTCGACCTTGTCAGGTCTCTGTATCTCATTTAGCTTTGCATAAATTCGTAATAGTCGCTACGCTCCTTTACTCATTTAAACTTAAACAACAACTTCCCATCAAACCGCAAATCAATATACTCTAACAACTCTGCATTCGTTTCAAACTTTTCTTTAAATGACGTATGGTCGAGCAGTAGCTCAAGATTTTGAGCCAAAATATCAACTGACATAGTTCGTGTTATTAAAAGCTCAGTATCCTCAAGTAACGTTCCTTGTAGTTTCTGCAGCGTAAACACAATATCCATCTCTTCACCAAATGTAATAGTTTCAACCGTACTATTTTTATCTTCCAGCATGTTATAAATCACCAACACTTGGTCAAGAATTTCTGGATCAATTTTCTTTTCTCCTAATACTGCATCAAGCGAACTAGCTGGTGTTACGAACATTGGATATACACCTGGTGAGAAGTATGGTGCTTTTGAAAAAATATGCCCCTGTTCATCCATAAACCAACACGATCGAACTAATTCCACTTCATCAATATTGCACCATAAAAATGCAGGCTCCCATTCATCAATATCAATAATAAATGTATCAAAGTTATGTACAGAAGTTCGAACATCTTTAATACGGTCGAAACTAGCATATAAATCTTTTTTAATTTTTTTGTCAGGAAGTGTAATCCAAGAGTCAAGTGGTACCAGCCATAATTTCTTTTTACTCAAAATATCTTGTACCTTTATGCCGACGTCGTGAGGATGTACTACATGAGTACCGCGTACTTTAATTTCTGAAACCTGAAAGAATGGCTTATGGAGCAATAGTATAAATAATGCTAACACTGACAACGCAAGAAAAAGCCATACACCAATATACGCACCGATACTATACCCTAAATTATTTTTTTGTTTCCCACGAAGATCGCTCCGTGAAACTTTCGATTGCACCATATGATATTAGTATACCTCAAATTACAGAACTATCACGTATGAAGAGTTTTGTAGCTTGAGGTACATACTATGAAATTTGATCTACTCCACCTAGATATGGACGCAATGCATTTGGTATTAAAATAGTTCCATCTTCTTGTTGAAAGTTTTCAACAAGAGAAACAAGAATCCTTGGAGTTGGAATAGCGGTACAGTTAAGAGAGTGTGCAAAACGCATTTTTCCCTCCTCATCTTTATATCGAGTATTAAATCGACGTGTTTGGAAGTCGTGAAAATAACTAGCTGATGAAATCTCGCGATACTTTTTCTCAGCTGGAACCCACAATTCAATGTCATATTTTTTAACCTGACCTTGTCCCAAGTCTCCACCACAATTAACTACCGTTTGATATGGAATATTTAATGATTCAATAAACTCTTCGGTATTGCGATTAATTTCTTCATGTAATCGAACTGACTCTTGATGACTTGCCTCACACAATACCACTTGTTCTAATTTATAAAATTCATGCACACGAATTAATCCACGTGTATCTTTTCCGTAACTTCCTGCTTCTCTTCTGTAGCATGGAGAAAATCCAAGATATTTTTTTGGGAGACTCTGTCGTTCAAGGACCTCATCTGAATGATACGCCATCATTGGAACTTCGGCAGTACCTGCTAAATAATCATCGTCTTGTGTCTTGTAAATATCCTCGGCTTCATTTGGAAGATGGCCTGTTCCATAAAAATGCTCTTTACGCAGTATCGCAGGTGCAATAACTGGAATAAAACCTTTGCCTTCAAAAAAGTCTCGTGCGTAATTCCAAATTGCCCATGATAATTTTGCACCAGCACCCATCAAAAAATACCCCCTGAATCCGTGAGTCTTTACTCCGCGTTCAAAATCAACCATACCGAGAGCTGTCATAATTTCAACATGATCTTTTGGTTCAAAATTAAATTGTGTTTTTTCACCCCATTCTTTAATAGGCGCATTATCTGCATCACTTTTTCCTTCAGGAACTGAGAGGTCGGGAACATTAGGAACCTGCAACATAATAGTTTTCCATTCTTGCATAATTTTTTTGAGATCTTCTTCGTGTTTTTGAAGATCGCTTTTCAATCCACGCATTTCAGTTATTAACTGCTGCCGAATTTCTGACGTTTCTGCTGTAGCAACATTTTTAGAAACAGCATTTTGTTCAGCACGCAAAGAGTCAACAATTTGACTCTTTTGTCGTCGCTCCTCATCGAGACGCATTAATGCATCTAAATCTACCTTCATGTACTTTTTCTTTGCCGCATCTTTAACGATCTCTAAATTGTCTCGAATGAAATTAATATCCAACATATATGTTATGTATCATAACAGAAATGCTTTGCTTGTAAACAATTTTATCTTTTGGTTAACACCTTATTGATAAGCTATATTTATGAATGAAACCAGTAGATCAACATCAATACCTGCAATCTTACAAGAAATTCCTGACAAGCCCAAAAAGCTCTACATGCGAGGCGTTTTTCCTGACTTCGATCAAAATATCTATCTTACGATTGTAGGTTCTCGTAAATACACCAGCTATGGAAAAGACGTATGCGAAACATTAATCAAAGGATTACGCGGTTACCCTATTGTCATTGTATCTGGACTAGCGCTTGGCATGGATACTATTGCTCATCGTGCTGCGCTGGATAATGGATTAAAAACTGTCGCCTTCCCTGGATCAGGATTAGCTGATAACGTTCTCTACCCTTCGAGTAATATTTCGCTTGCGAGAGAAATTCTAAGTTCAGGTGGCGCACTTGTTTCTGAACTTGAGCCCAATGAACCTTCTGCAATTTGGACTTTTCCAAGACGTAATAGATTGATGGCGGGTATATCAAAAGCAACGCTTGTTATTGAAGCGAGTAATAAATCTGGAACACGCATTACAGCAAGGCTTGCAACAGAATATAATCGTGACGTATTTGCAGTCCCTGGGTCTATTTTCTCTGACAGCTCGACCGGAACTAACCAACTTATTCGCGAAGGAGCTACACCGATCACAAGTGTTATAGAATTACTGGAAGAACTTGGTTTTGAAAAATCCGAGACAGCACCGCTTGATGCTATAGAACATTGCAGTGACGAAGAGAAAAAAGTTCTGCGATTATTAGCATCCCCTATCACGCGCGGTGAACTTATGCGAAGCCTTGATATGAGTACAAGCGAAGCAAGTGCATTATTATCTATGATGGAAATTAATGGATTAATCATCGAATCTATGGGAGCAATCAGAAGAATCTAAAAATAAGGTAGCCCAGTGTTATGATCGTATAAACTGTCTACCTTTAACTTATGTTAAGGAAACAATAATTTGCAAAAAAAATAAAAGGATGGTACTAATTACTTTTATATGAAGACATTAGTAATCGTTGAGTCACCTGCAAAGGCGAAAACAATTGAAAAGTATTTAGGTAAAGATTTCGTTGTTCGCGCATCAGTCGGACATATTCGTGATCTTCCAAAATCAAACGATAAAGCTTTGGACATTCCAGGAGGTTTTATCCCACACTATGAAATCTCTCCTTCTAAGAAAAAAGTTGTTGCCGAACTTACCAGTCTCGCAAAAAAATCAAGCGAAGTAATTCTGGCGACCGACCTCGACCGTGAAGGTGAAGCTATCGCTTGGCACCTTCAAGAAGCGTTAGGGCTAAAAAATCCAAAACGTATTGTTTTCAATGAAATTACCAAAGAAGCTATTCAAGCAGCTATTCAAGCCCCACGCATGGTTGATATGCAATTAAAAGAGGCGCAAGAGGCGCGTCGTGTTTTAGATCGTTTATTTGGATATGACCTATCAGGACTTATTTGGAAAAAGGTTCGTTACGGTCTATCTGCTGGGCGTGTTCAATCACCTGCACTGCGAATTATTATGGAACGTGAACGAGAGATTCGAGCGTTTAACCCAGAAGACTATTGGGTACTCTCTGGAAATTACTCAAAAAGTAAATCTGCATTCCTTTTAAAATGTGACAAAGAACAAACTGATAAAACAGAAGTCGATCGAATAGAAAAAGAAGGAAAATCTGGAGTATGGTCAATTATTTCCGTAAAAGAAACTAAGGGACAAAGAAATCCTAATGCTCCGTTTACAACATCAACATTGCAACAATCAGCTTCGACGAGACTAGGTTTTGCACCAAGCAGAACCATGCGTGCAGCTCAAAAATTATACGAAAAAGGATACATAACCTATATGCGTACTGATAGTCGCAATTTATCAAAACAAGCCCTGGGTCAAATTTTATCTTTCATTGAAAAAGACTTGGGTAAAAATTACGTTGAGGCACGTGTGTATGGAAAACAAAGTAAAAATGCTCAAGAGGCTCATGAAGCTATCCGTCCAACCGATGTCTTTAAAAAGAATCAAGGAGCAACTGCCGAAGAGCAAGAATTATATCAATTAATTTGGGAACGAACTGTTTCAAGTCAAATGGTTTCAGCTGATATTCTGAAAACAAAAATCTCAGCAAATATTCCTGGTGAGACTATTCCAAATTTCTCTATTAATGGACAACAAATTATATTTCCTGGCTGGCTTGCGATTGATGCACGGTCTCGTAGTGAGGATGTCGAATTACCAAAGCTTGAAAAAGGTGACGCGATTAATTTAGATGAATTCTTTGTTGAAGCAAAACAAACAACGCCACCAAACAGGTACAGCGAAGCTGGATTAATTAAAGAATTAGAAAAGCGAGGAATCGGACGACCATCAACATATGCCAGTACTATTAAAACACTTGCTGACCGTGGTTATGTAGAAAAAGAAGGGCGAACGTTATTCCCAACCGATACAGGAGACGTGGTAAGTTCATTCGTTGAAGAACACTTTGGAACATATATCAGTGATGATTTTACAGCTGATATGGAATCAAAACTTGATGGTATTGCAAATGGAGAAAAAAAATATATACCAACACTCGAAGATTTCTATACTCCATTTCATAAACAAGTTGAGAGCAAGGAAGATATTCCAAAGCTCACCAATCTTGGTGAGGCTGATGCAAAACACAAATGTCCTACATGCAAATCATCAATGGTTATTAAACTTGGACGTGGTGGAAAATTCTTGTCATGTTCAACGTTTCCAAACTGTGATGGTGCATTAACTATTGACGGTAAAGAAGCCAAATCAACAGAACCAATTGGTGTACATCCAAAAGAAGACAAGCCGATCTATGTTATGAACGGACGATTTGGACCATATGTTCAACTTGGTGAATCAGCAACTATTCCAAAGAAAACTAAATTTGAAAAAGGTCACAAGAAAACTGATGAAGAAAAAGAATTAGTAAAAAAAGAAAACGAAGCTGTTAAGATTGCGAAAGCTCTTCCAAAACCAAAAATGGCAAGTATTCCTCCACAAATTAATCCAGATAATATTACATTAGACGAAGCAGTTACATTACTTATTTTGCCACGTACGCTTGGTGCTCATCCAGAAGATGGCGAACCAGTAATTACTAATATTGGACGATTTGGACCATATGTTGGACACAATCGAGATTTCCGTTCAATAAAAAAAGCACAACCATACACACCGTATGATATTACCTTTGAACAAGCTGTTGTCTTATTAAATGAGCCGAAGTTATTACCAAAAGGTGTTGCACTATTCAAAGAGCTTGGAAAACATCCAAAGACTGGAAAAGATTTGCGGTTACTAAAATCAAAATCAGGATTTTATATTCAAAAAGGATTAAAGAGATTATGGTTAGACGATAAACAAGATCCAGAGAAATTTACCATAGAGGATGCTCTTAAGCTCTTAAGCAGTTAATAAAATTATAGACAAAAAATACAATATATAGTTTTCCACAGTTTTTCTATATATTACTGGTATTGTGTGTGAATTCTATGTATACTTATAAAAGTGTTCAGGAAGCTTGCTTCCCGCAATTGTATGATTGCTTAGAGAATATGTGAGAAAACTTGCTTTCGGGTGAGTTTTTTCTTTTTCCATAAATTAAATCCTACCCCTACAACCTCTTATAAAACAATGAGTAACTATGACTTGAGTATGATAAAATCCAGAGAATTTTACTTTGAAAGATACAGTAAAACTTTTGCAAGGTTAAAATAAAATAATCAAAAAGCCATTACATCTGTAATGGCTTTTTGATTATTTTATTTTGTCGGCATGTTGCGGATATTCTTCTTTTAATTCATTTATTTTTGCTGAGGTGAGGCTACCGAGGAAAAGACATCCTCCAATACTCTCTAAAGACGTTGAGTAACGTCGTAGAGGAAGTTAAATGAAAAAAGAAATAGAATGACTATTTTGAATTTATGCAAAGCTAGAACTATTTTTGAGAAAAATTATGATGTGAGTATATATATTCCAGAGTTTTATCAGAAAAAGTAACCCACCCTAGCCTTTAGGGATTAGGTGAGATTTTGTGTTGAGGATATGCATCTCTTAATTCATTTCTTTCTGCTGAGGTGAGTCCACCAAGGTCAAGACTTCCTCCAATACTTTCTGGAAGTGTGAGACCTTCTGCTGAGGTGAGGTTATTAAGACTAAGATCTCCTCCAATATTTGTAGGGAGTGTGAGGCCTTCTGCTGATTTGAGGCTATTAAGGTAAAGACCTCCTCCAATACGTTCTGGGAGTGTGAGGCCTTCTGCTGAGGTGAGGTTAGAAAGATAAAGACCTCCTCCAATACTTTCTGGAAGGTTCAGGCCTTCTGCTGAGGTGAGACCACGAAGGTCAAGAGCTTTTCCAATACTTTCTGGAAGTGTGAGGCCTTCTGCTGAGGTGAGGTTAGAAAGATAAAGATCTCCTCCAATACGTTCTGGGAGTGTGAGGCCTTCTGCTGAGGTGAGACTTCTAAGGTAAAGACCTCCTTCAATACTTTCTGGAAGGTTCAGGCCTTCTGCTGATTTGAGGCTATTAAGGGAAAGATTTCCTCCAATACTTTCTGGAAGTGTGAGGCCTTCTGCTGATTTTAGTCCACTAAGGTTAAGATTTCCTCCAATACTTTCTGGAAGTGTCAGACCAACGGATGAGCTGAGGCCATTAAGGGAAAGATCTCCTCCAATACTTTCTGGAAGTGTCAGACCAACGGCAGAGGTGAGGTTACTAAGGTTAAGATCTCCATAATGGTATTTAATACCTCCACTCAAAGCTTCTTCTTGTGTAAGAGAAACCTCTTCTGGACTACATCCAATAACCAATGAAAGATCTGCTCTTTTGTCTCTCCCTTCAAGTAACTCTTCTATCCTTGGATCATCCCCATGCCCAAAACCTTCAATCTTTGCATCAATCTGATATAGAAAACGTAAATCATCCTTAGTTAATTCTTCTTTTTCCTCAAGCTCAGTCATCCTCTTCATATCTTCACTCTTCTTCTTGTATTTTTCTCCATCAGGAAATTCATCCATTTTTTCTTTCACCACATCGCCAATATATGGATCCATGTTTTGATCTGGCGCAATACCTCGGACTTCAGAAATCTTGTTTCCTTCCATTCGAATAGCAACACGTGGAATCTTTGCTTCACCTGTGTTGTTAAGTGAGTAGTATGTATAGAAATCTCCACCTTGAAGGTGTGACTTTGCAGTATCAGGGTTAGCAGTACACCATTCTAGTGGGTACCCATCTAAAGATGCAACAAGTTCATCAGGAGATGACCCTTGATTGTATTTTACCCATTCACCTCTTGTTTCTTTAAGACCTTCTTTTGAATACTGAGGAAGTTCAATGAGAAATTGTGTATAGAGGTTAGAAAAACTTTCAGTGTCAAGAAGCTTTTTGTATTCTTCATCATCAAGTTTGGTGCTCGTATTTCCAAACTCCTCTTTTGAAACTTTAGATTTAATTGCGCTGAGTGTATTACGCAAAGCCAGAGGATTAAGTGGTGCAAATGGAGCTACGGTATCTTTTGTTCGTTTCTTGAATACGGCTGTTTCTTTTTCATTTTCTTCGTCTTGTTGTTTTTCAAACTTCCCCATCTTGAGCATGCTTTTAAATGCCCAGTACTTTGCCCATGTAGGCATATCGCTTGAGTCAGGAGATGAAAGATAGGTAACCCATCTATCTAAGCTGTGTTTTTGATCATTAATTATTTGATTAGTTTTTTCTTCTTTGAAGGTATCGGTGATTTCAACATCACCACGACCACCTTGTCGTGCAATTCGTTGTTCTAAAAGAAACGTAGCTTCAGATATATTTTCTGATTTGATTACGTGTTCTTTGTGATAGTAGTTTTTGATTCTTTCAAGAACTTCTGGTTTGTCTTGATGACTCATGTGAGTCTTTTCAATCACCTTTAACCAGTCTGATATTTTGTCAGCTGGTTGTTTGTTTGAACCTTCTGTAGAGTTTGCATGTTCTACAGGTGAGGATTTGTATAGCTTGTTGTCTTTTTGATGTAGAAATTGTTCTCCTGGGTTTTTCATGTTTGTAGTATATATAAAATTGATAATTTTATCAAAGAATTCTAACGAGACGACAAGAAAATACAGTAAGGTTTATTTCATACGATATTCTAGAATTTCAAAATAATTAAATATGTATTTATGAAAAAATGGCTCGTAATAATTATAACTGTCGTCTTTGCTGAAGCTGTATCAGACATCTTTGCAAAAGAATGGTCGCTAAGGTCACACTGGTGGATATTTGCCATAGCAATATCAGGTTATATTATTACTAACTTATTTTGGTTGTACGCACTTAAAAACGGTGCAGACTTAGCTCGTGGAGCAGTATTATTTTCTGCTGGATCTGCAATTCTAGGTGTTATGTCTGGTCTTATATTGTATAAAGAAATCCTTACACCTATACAATTACTCGGCGTATTTCTAGGGATTATTTCTCTGGTTTTATTATTGTGGGAATAAAAGATATTTTAAATGGAAAACCCTAATTATTTTATTCACGTTGTTAATAGTTCTTATTTTTCCAAAAAAAACCCCCGCAAACATATTGTTGCATGGGGTTTTTAAAATATTAATATTTAAACTAAAAAGTGACGATTTCATCGCTTTCAACATCAGATTTAAGTAAGGAAATAATAATTTTTACGACCTCATCTACAGGAATCACTCTTCCAAGGATTGAAGTAAACTTCTCTCTCATTACCTTAATCTCTTGGTCTTTGTAGAAAGCCCGGTCTTGTATCTGTTTTTCTAAACGGTCACCCTCTACTGGACCTGGACAAATACAAAAAGATTTAACATTATTACAATTAGGATATTCTCCTGATCTAATCTCAGAATTAAATGTCTTTGTAAAAGAAATCAATGCGCTTTTACTAAGACAATATGGTGTACGTAAAGGATACGCACCTAATCCACCAGTTGATCCAATATTAATAATGCGACCATAGTTAATACGCAGCATTTCTGGTAATGCACTCTGCGATAAAATTATAGGCGCTAATACATTAACCTGCAAAGCTTTCTTAATTTCATAACTTGGAACGTTCAAAAAATTCTGTGTTGGGCCAAATTCAGCGGCAGAATTGATAATAACTGACGCTTGCTTGGTGTACTGTGCTAAATGTTTCAAGTCTAAGCTTGAGGATAAATCTGCTTTTACCACGTACACGTCACGACATAATGGACTTAGTTCAATTTTAAGTTTCTGTAGAGCATCTGAATTTCTTCCACTGATGATTAATGTATTGTCTTTCTTGACTAAGGTTAAAGCTAGTGCTTTACCAATACCAGATGTTGCTCCGGTTATAAGTATCCTTCGTTTCATCTTAGTTCAATTTTTCAAGGTTAAATTATAAAAAACACTATATAATAAATATTATATAGTGTCAAATAATATATAAATTTAAAGATGTTTACTCTCCGTAAAATAATCTCATTCTTTTCTCTACTACTGCCTGCACCGCATCACGAATTCCTTTCATGTATCGATACGGTGTTGTGCTTTCGTTCTCAGCAAGAGCTTTATTTAAGGCTGATCGATACGCGGTACGTACTTCCGTTGAGATATGTATTACTGAAACTCCAGCTTTAATGACCGCCGTAAAATCTTCATCAGCTGAACCTGAACCTCCATGCAGTACAAGTGGTACACCGCCCTTTTTACGCACTTCAGACACACGCCCTGGATCAAGTCGTGGATTTCCTGTTTTAATCATACCGTGTACATTTCCTACTGACGGTGCAAGAAGATCTACACCTGACTCTTGTACGAATGTATCAGCCTCAGCTGGATCAGTCATTGTTGCCTCTCCTACACCTTCTGGTAATTCGTCTTTCATACTTGAACCAACGCCGATATATCCTAGTTCGGCTTCAATTAATGTATCCGCATCAGCTTCATTTCGATACATCACGACATCACGTGTCATTTTTACATTTTCTTCGAATGATTTGTCAGCAGCATCAATAATGACCATATCGTAACCTGCTTCAATAGCTTCTTTTGCACCTTCTACAGTTGTTGTGTGGTCCGCATTACTAAATACAGGATAATCGTACTCTTCACGTAAGCTTTTTATAAAATCTACAAATTGTTTTGAACCAAAGAACTCGCGTTCGCCTTCTGAAGTTCCGATAATGACAGGAACCTTTTCACCAAGCTCTTCTGATAGCTTTTGAGCTGCATTAAATACTCCCCACAACATGTCGAGCGTTGTAATATTAAAATGTCCGATAGCTTTACCTTTTGATTCGTAGTCTAAAATATATTCACGTAATATTTTCATATTATATATTATAACATGTTATAATTTTCCTCATATGTCATTGTTTATAGAATTTAGTATTTTGATGGTTATCGCGACACTTGTTGCGGTTGTTATGCGATATTTGAAACAACCATTACTCATTGGACACATTCTTACAGGAATTATTGTAGGACCTATTGTTCTCTCTTTCATTACCTCAACTGAAACACTTCACTTATTTAGCGAGATTGGTATTGCAATTCTTTTGTTTATTGTTGGACTACATCTACATCCAAGTACTATGAAGAAGTTTGGAAAAGTTTCTCTTATTACGGGATTTGGACAAGTATTATTTACATCACTTGCTGGTTTTTTTGTATGTCTAGCGCTTGGCTTTACGACGCTTACTTCAATTTATGTTGGGATAGCTCTAGCATTTAGTTCTACTATCATCATTATGAAATTAGTTGCCGACAAAGGCGACATTGAAAGCTTGTATGGGAAAATCTCAATCGGCTTCCTCTTGGTGCAAGACATTATTGCTATTCTTCTACTCTTTTTTATTCCTATTATCGCTGAGGGAAATTTTACTATGATCACCGTTGCTGTGCTCCTTGTTAAAATGATTGCAACGTTTGGAATACTGTATATTTTCTCGCGAAAATTCTTACCAAAAATTTCAGACTTTATGAGTCACTCAACAGAACTATTGTTCTTGTTTACGATTGCGTGGGGATTAGGTATTGCAACTATCTTTAAAGTCTTAGGATTCAGTATTGAAAGTGGTGCCTTGATTGCCGGTATCACACTTGCAAGCCTGCCAGCCCGCGTTGAAATTGCTGCCCGACTGACACCGTTGCGTGATTTCTTTATCGTTATGTTCTTTATCCTATTAGGAGCACAAATGGAAATCACAAGTATCGCTGCCTTGATAGTACCTGCTATTATTTTGTCACTTCTTATCCTTATCGGAAACCCTCTTATCTTGATGAGTATTATGGGTATGCTCGGCTACAAAAAGAAAACAAGTCTTCAAACCGGATTTACGGTGGCTCAAATTAGCGAATTCTCTCTTATTTTAATTGCGCTTGGGTTCAAATTAGGTCATGTTGATCAAACGATTGTATCGCTTGTGACCCTTGTAGGCCTTATTACTATCTTTGGATCAACATATCTTATCCTCTATTCAGAAAAAATATATGCATTCCTTGAAAAGTTTCTCAGCTTTTTTGAACGAAAACAAACAAGTGAACCAACTTTTAATGAGAAGAGATACGATGTTATCTTATTTGGATGTAATCGTATTGGACATAACTTTGTCGAAGAATTACGCAAATCACCTTCTTCGTTCCTCGTTATTGAACATGACCCTACTATTGTAAAGAGTCTTACCGAACAAAAAACCGATGTTCAATTTGGTGATGCAAGTGACGTTATGATGCTGGAAGCGTTACCATGGGTAAAGAGTGAGATTGTTATCTCAACCATACCTCATCAAGAAATAAATGCTCTTATTCATCAAAAGATAAAAGAAGTGAATCCAAGTGCGATATTTATTACTGTTGCGGCTCGCATTCAAGATGCTATGGAGCATTATAAAAACGGTGCTGACTATGTAGTGCTACCACATTTCTTGGGTGCACATCACGCAGCTGAAGTTGTGATGGATCTCAAAAATAATAAAGGTGCGTACACCAAACTACGCCACAAACACATCGACAACTTGAAGCTACATTTAGAAGCTGGTCACGAACACCCTTAGGTGTTAATAAAAAGAGTGTGATAAAATAATCACATGTTAAAACAATCACGACTTGATGCACTTGCTGATGGAATATTTGCAATCGTTATGACCCTACTGGTCCTTGAGATTCGTATTCCTGAAATCTTTCAATATGCGACTGAAACTGAATTAACAAGTTTTTTGATTGAGAACCTACCACTATTTATCAGCTACATGTTGTCATTTACTTTACTCTTTGTATACTGGCGAGCACATCATTATATTGCATCAATTTTAGCACGCAATATTGATCAACAACTTGCTGCGATAAATGCATTCTTTTTAATGCTTATTGCGCTCGTTCCTTTTTCAACGCATTTCATAGGGGCCTTCAGTTACTCTCAAATTGCTATTATTTTTTATGGAGGAAATATGATTTTAATTTCTATGACTCTTCTATGGATGCGTCTTTATATTCGAGATTCTAAAAATATTGACAACATTGAAGTTGGTCATGACAGCGAAGTGCGAGGAATGATGCGTATTGTTATGCCAGCAGTAATGGCAGTAGGTGCAATCGGACTGTCATTCATTAACACAAATTTTTCATTACTTCTCTTTTTGATTGCTATCTTCTTTAATCTTTCTGACTCTTCACCTTTCGTATATAAAGCCTTCAAACGTCTCAATAAAGCTCTTGCAATAGACACACCAAAAAAAACCAGTTAAACGAAAAACTACAATAAAGAAGTCCAGATAGCTGTAATATCTTCGAATGGAATCACTCCTTCACGAATAAGATTAATAGTATCATCTTTAATTTTAATAATAGTTGATGGCTGTCCAGTATAAGGTGTGTCTTTGGGATCAATATAAATGTCAACATCATCACCAAAGTATTTTCTTATATCTTCTACTGACACTGCAGGAGTTTTTCCTTCTGGATTTGCACTTGGTGCTATAATAGGACCGACACCCTCAATAACCTTTTGCAACCTTGCATTATCTGGTAATCGAAACGTTAGCTCACCTGTCCCGCGATGCAAATATTCATATTGTTCCAAATATTGTTCATCAATACGAAGAATGACTGTCACAGGACCTGGCCAAACTTTTTGCAAAAAATCTTGAAATCGAGCATTAAGAATCACATAAAAATCATCAAGTTGTTTTATATCATTAATCAAAATGATGCAGGGTTTATGAACGTCTCTTTTTTTAATAGTATATATTTTTTCAACTATCTCAGCGTTCGAAGCTCTTCCTACTAAACCAAACAATGTATCCGAAGCAATAACGCCTATGTTTCCATCATTTAATCGTTCTATAATTTTTTCTATTGATTTTTCCATACGCAAAATGTATTACACAATATATCGACTATACCTTTCTCTATATATGGTCACTATAAACAGTTTATCAGAAATTCTTAAATTATATCAACTTTTTAAACTTTGAACTCTATAACATCTCCATCTTTTACAACATATTCCTTCCCTTCAGTTCTCACTAACCCTTTTGCTTTAGCATTTACCATAGAGTCTACTTCTAATAAGTCACTCCAAAATACAACTTCTGCACGAATAAACTGCTTTTCAAAGTCAGTATGAATTGCAGCTGCAGCTAGAGGTGCTAACGAGTTTTGTACAATTGTCCAAGCACGTGTTTCTTTTTCTCCTGTAGTAAAATAGGTAGCAAGTCCAAGTAATGTATATGATTTTTTAATCAATGTATCAATACCATCGTCATTGTGCCCTATTTCTTCTCGCATCATAATTTTATCGTCGCCTTCAAAGTCAGATAATTCGTGTTCAGTTTTTGCATCAATCATTACCCATTGTGAACCATAACTTTCAATTTCTCTACAGATTTTTTCAAAATCTTGTGGCTGAGTTTCATCAAGGTTTTTACCTCCAGACCGCTTATTAAGTCCGTAAATAAATTTCTTCCGAGTCAGTAGGTTTAATTGTCGAATTATTTTTTCTTCATCTTCTCCAAGAGAGACCGTATTTGCCATTTTTTCCTCAAGGAGCGCTTCATGGATTTTTTTTGCCACGAGATTTTCCGCAATTGCGATCTTGTCACCACGCTTCACATCTTTCTGAAGATTAGAAATTCGTTTTTCAATAGTTTCAAGGTCAGCCAAGATAAGCTCCATATTAATTACTTTAATATCTCGAAGCGGATCAATTTCTCCATACACATGATTAATTGTCTCTTTACCGTCATCGACAGCAAAAATACGGACCATCTCCAATATGGCATCAACCTCTCGAATATGCGCAAGGAATTTATTTCCTAAACCTTCCCCTTTGCTTGCGCCTTCGACAAGACCTGCAATATCAACAAACTCTACAGCAGCAGGAATTGTTTTTTGAGTTTTCGAAAATTCCGCAAGTTTATATAACCGATCATCTGGTACCGCAACAACACCGACCGACGGGTCAATAGTGCAGAATGGGTAGTTCTCTGCGGGAACTGATTTTTTTGTAAGTGCGTTAAAGAGTGTTGATTTACCAACGTTTGGTAATCCAACAATTCCGATAGATAGTTTCATAGTTAATATATTATTTACCTTTTTGCATTCCTCCCATCAATTGCTGTAGCTCGGATTGATGTTCACGCATCACCTGCATCATTGCAGCTTGCTCATTCATACCTTGCTTTTGTTTTGCTTTCGCCTCTTTTTCAATCTTTTGGAAAAATTCTGGATTACTTACCACAAGCTTTACAAATATTTCAACTTGTTCCTCTGGTAGTCCTGATTTTTTAAGTTGTCGACGCACAAGTGCGCTCATTGCTTTATCTTTTATATTCTTAAACATATGCCAAAATAGTACCAATTTTGCCTAAAAATAACAAGATAATCGTGTAATATTAATCCTTCTCACCCGTCATCATTACATTTAACCCTATTTGACACGTTTGTAATATATGGTCTTGTCATCAGTCATATATAGCGAGAACATACATTAACTAACCTTTTAACTACTACACAATGGAAATGTTAAACGATCAAAACGTAATGACAGCAATTGCAACCCTCACTTTTCACATCTCAGCAAGACTCTATTGTCTTGCAAAAGACAGAGGAGTTATCTAAGTGAGTATCTATTGCACTTAAGAAGAAAAAGGCACCACAAGGTGGCCTTTTCTTTTACCAGTAATATTCATGAGAGTTTTAAGGAAAGTAAAAAAGGAGAATCTTGACGATAACTCCTTTTCTAAAATCTTATTAGGTTTTATTTTTTCTCCGCACCTGGCTTAATGCTGGTGTTAAAAATTAGATACACTTCATACGGACTTACCAAACTCAGATCAAGATCTGAGTTATCAGATGCTTTTTTGTAGAGTTTCTTAGCGACCTTCGCTTGAAACTTTACTGACTCAAAGGTATGCTTTTTAGCAGTCTCCTGACTTCGTAAAGCAGACATAATACTTTCATCTTCCGTAACGAGTAATTTATAATACTCTTCTGTTTTGGTTAATAAAAAATGATATGTCTTGTCCTTTTTGATCTCCACTGATATTTTCAGTGGATACAATTCAAGTGTAGAAGTAGCCCCTTCTATACTTTTCTGAGCATGAAGCGTAGTAGATACTGCAAACATTACAATAATTACAATAAAAAGCTTTTTCATTTTTTGTGGTTTTATGATTGAGCAGAATTGCCAAATCTTATTTATCTCCACAGTAGTACACTATCTATATATTGTCAATATCTATGATTTGAGCTTCCTTCTATTTAAACTTCTCGTAATACCTTTATATATTTCATCAACAAGAATTACGCTTGATCCAACTACCATTGCAATTCCCCACTGGCGAAGTGACAGTGGTACAGTTGCGAATACAACTTGCATAAATGATACATGTACTACAGCAAACTGCAGTAGTAGCACAAGAACTGATCCTGCAAGCAACCATGGTGACTGTAGTGGATTTTCAGTGAAACAAGATTTGCTGTCAGTACGTATACTCCATAATCGAAAGAGTTCAAAAAAACCAAGTGTCACCAATGTCATAGTGCGTGCCAACTCAAGATCGGATTGGTACATATAGAAAACTCCAAGCGTACCTAATGCAATAAATACACCAAACATAACGAGTCTCACAAAACCAGCCTTATCAATAATATACTTAGTTGGTTTTTTAAATGGGTTTGAAAGAATATTTTTCTCCATCGGCTCAAACGCTAAGGCAAGCACTAGGAATGTATCTGTTATTAAATTAATCCAAATAAGTTGTGCTGGAAATAAGGGAATAGGTAACAATAACGTGATAGCCAGAACAATAAGGAGTAGTTCGCCAAGGTTTGTAGAAAAAAGATAAACAATCACTTTTTTTAACGTATTAAAAATATGGCGCCCTTCTTCTATAGCAGCAGTAATGGTTGCAAAATTATCGTCAAGCAATACCATGTCTGCTGCCTCTTTCGTAACCTCGGTACCAATACCTCCCATAGCAAGACCTAAGTGTGCTGCAGCAAGTGGTGGTACATCGTTCACTCCATCCCCTGTCATAGCAATTATATCTCCTCGTTTTTTATATGCTTCTACAATCTGTAGTTTATGCTCTGGTGTAACACGTGCGAATACTGAAACATTATCAAGCGCTTTGATTAATTGTTCGTCGCTCATAGTATCAAGCTCGCTTCCAATCAAGACACGGTCACCGTCCTTATATATACCAGCTTTAGCAGCAATAGCTTGCGCTGTTATTTTATGGTCCCCAGTAATCATAACGACTCGCATACCGGCTTGCTTAGTCTTTGCAACAGCATCTGGAACTTCGGCGCGCATACTATCGCGCATACCAAACAAAGAGACGAAGGAAAGATTCTTTAGTTCAACGTTGTCTTTAGACACAGAAACATTTTTAGTCTGCACAGCAAGCATAACAACGCGCAAGCTTTGTTTTGCCATACGTTCCATTTCTAATAACACTATTTGTTTTTCATTCTCAGAAAGAGGTGTAACTCCTTCTGCGTGCCACATGTGCGTACAATACTCGATCACTACTTCTGGAGCTCCTGCAATCACCATAACAAGACTGTCTTTAATAGTATGAGCGCTTGTATAATATTTGTCAGTCGTATTAAACGGAGTCTCATACAGTACCGGCGAATCTTGCAGTACATCTAGTTTTTTATACCCAGACTTTTCTCCTAACACCAGCAAGGCTCCTTCTGTAGGGTCGCCCGTCACCATATATACACCTTTCTTTTTGATAAGATCTGCATTAGCAGAAAGTGTTGCAAGATATACTGCATAATCAAAACCAAGTTCATGTGACACGACCGCAGGCTTTCCTTTATATAATATTTCTCCTTTTGGAATATAGCCTTCACCGCTGACTGTATATAAATTATTATCAACGAACACTTGCTCTACCATTAACTCATTACGCGTAATAGTTCCTGTTTTATCAACTCCGATTACTGTTGTGTGAGCCAGACCTTCAACAGCTTGTAATTTTTTAACCAAGGCATTTCTTTTTGCCATACGATTTACACCAAGCGCCAGTACTAACGTCATAACAATCGGTAATCCTTCCGGAATAACAGACACTAAAAGCGAACTTGCCATAAGTAACATGTCTTTCCATGCATGACCTATAACAAGTCCAAGAATTGCAACAGCGATAATAACCACAATAGTTACAATCATGATAATCTTTGAAAGTGATGCAATGTTTTTCTGTAAAGGAATTTCGGTTTCAATATCAGCAATTTTTTGAGAAATCTGACCCATGACAGTATGAATACCGGTTGTTGTTACTACGGCTTTTGCAATACCGTCGACAAGAAACGTTCCGTTGAATACGCGATTATGCTGATCAGATGTAACAACATTTTTTTTATCAATAACGTCTAAAGACTTTTCAACAGGTAGTGATTCGCCCGTAAGCGCAGCTTCGTTTACACGCACAGATTCTGCTTCGATAAGCCGTGCATCTGCAGGTACACGATCGCCAGGATATAATTCAATAATATCACCGGGTACTAGCTCATTACTTGAAACTTCTGTTGGTATTCCATCACGCAAAACTACCGTTTGTGTCTGTGTATATTTTTTTAATGCGCGAAGTGATTGTTTTGCCTTACCTTCCTGAAAAGCTCCCACAACACCATTTAGTAACAACACACCAACAATTACTGAACCATCAATATATTCCCCCAAAAGAAAAGCGAGCAGTGCTGCGACCATAAGTATAAAGAGGAGTGGACTATTGAACTGTCTTGCGAATAAAGAAAACCAGGTCTCGTGTGGCTCTTCTGGCAAAGCATTGAAACCATATTTTTCAAGACGTAGAGGTATATCATCCGTTGTAAGTCCTGTTATTTTTGTATCAAGCTTTTCAAGTGCTTGATCCCCCGTAAGACGCCACCATTGTATTTCTGTATCTTGCATATAATTAACTACTATTAATTTTATAATCACGAGCCTCACCACTAAAAAATGCACGTACTGCCTTATGTAACGGAAGAATAGAAAGATAAAAACGCAAATCAATAAGGTGTCGCATCCACCATGCTAATTTCCCAGATAATGTTACACCTTTATGAACAAGAATAGCCCAACCTGGACCAATTGGAATATCGTATGAAACATTCTGTGGTACATATTTCTGTACAGTAGTATTATTTTCTTTATTAGCAATTTGATTTGCGATATACCCACCGTCAAACAATGCTGTTTGAGCCATACCAGTAAATTCAGTTTTTGCATTATCACCACCGACGAAAATATTCTCGAAATTTTTTGCCTGTAAATATTCACCAACTACCACATGTGATTGTGCATCATATTCAAACCCTGTAATTGATTTAAATATGTGGTTATTTTGAACACCTGCTGCCCAAATCACAGTCTTGGCACCTATTGTCATATCTTTAAGAAAAACGGTCCATGATTCATCTTTTACCAACATACGATTAAGATAGATATTTACACCAAGTTCATTAAGACGCTGTGTTGCAAGTCTTGAAACTTTCTCTGACATACGACCCAAAAGACGTGAACCTGCTTCAACAAGGTCAACTGTTATAAAGGATTCGTCAATTCCATACTGTATTGCTAATTTTTTCACGTACAAAGCAAGTTCACCTACGAGTTCAACACCTGAAGGACCGCCACCAACAATAACGAAATGTAAGTTAAGTAGCTTTTCTTCTACTGATGCGTCAATGCACATTTCAAATAGTTCGTGCAATCGGTTTTTGAGACGCAATGCTTGATGAATAGATTTAAAATTAAATGACAGCTCAGCAATACCTTCGATATTAAAATAAGTATTTTCACTTCCTATACCTACTACGACATAATCGCCAGTATAAACACCACCTTCTCCTGTTACCTTTTTATGCACAGGATCAATATCAATAATCGTATCCTGTACAAAAGAAACATTTGGAAAACGATCAAAAATGTCAGAGAGCATGACACAAGCCTGCAACGGAGATGACCCTGTCACAACGCGATATAAAGCTGGGTAATATTCAAAATAATCTTTATTACTCACCAAAGTTATGCGAACATCAGGAAGTAATTTAGTAAGACGCATTGCGCAGGAAATGCCGACGAATCCAGCACCGACTATAACAACATGAGAGGTTTTTTTATGATTCATAATAGAAATATTATAACACAGTACACAGCTACACATCCTTTAAACTATGCATATAAAGGAGCTTAGGATATACTGTAATATAGTTACATATTAAACGTCATCACTTATGGAGGATATTTTACAGCAAAAATTCTTAGAAGCCTATGATACTTATAACGACGATATATTTCGTTTCTGTATTGTAAAGGTACGCAATCGTGATATTGCTCTTGACATAGCTCAAGATACGTTTACTAAAACGTGGGAGTACCTTTCATCTGGCAAAGAAATTGACAACATGCGAGCCTTCCTCTATCAAGTTGCACGAAATGCAATCATTGACTGGTCACGCAAAAAGAAAAGTGAATCTCTCGATGCTCTTACTGAAACTGGGCTTGAGTTTGGTTCAGACGATGAGGTTAAACAGACAGAAAACAGTATCGATGCCAGAGAAGCCGCTAAATTTATTGATGACTTACCTGACAAATATCGAGACATTTTATACTTTAGATATGTAGAAGATTTGTCAATTCAGGAAATTGCTGACATCACAGGAGAACGAGAAAATACGGTCTCCGTCCGAGTTCACCGAGGTGTAAAGATGATAGAAGAACTATTTAATCAAAAACAATCATGAAATTTTCAGAAAAAAAACTAAAGGAAGCTCTGAAAACAATTCGCATGTCTCGTGACGAGCGGACAGCTATTCGTAGCACCTTGCAACGACACATGAATGCATATTCAAAACCAATTAAGTCACCTTTTATACAGCATGCACACCGTTTTGTTTTACGGCCCATGCAAGTAATGACTATTATGTTAGTAGTACTGATATCTTCAGGAACTGGTCTGTCATATGCTGCAAACGAAGCTTTGCCGGGTGACCCTTTATATGGATTCAAAATCGGTATCACCGAAGAGCTAAAAACTATTACAATGAAAGATGATGTTCGTGCTAATTACGAAGTAACGCGAGCCGCTAAAAGACTTGAAGAAACTGCTCAGCTAGCATTAACAGGTCGTTTAGACCACGAAGCTGAAACAGTAATTCGAGAACAACTCACTATACATACACAAAAGGCTCAGAAATTTGCCCAGAAAGCAAGTAGCGAGAAACCAGAGACACCAGCTACTGTGGCGGGTGATATTAATAGTGAGCTATCAGCACGTTCACAAGTACTTACTGAAATTAAAGCAATCAAGCAAATTAACGGTGAGCTTACAGGTATTCTTGAAACAACTAGAGAATCTATTGATATCGCCATACAAGACGAAGAAGACGCTTTGAAAGTACTTGCAGCTAACAATGAGCAATCAGAAGTAACTATCGACCGTATTACTGAACAACGAAAAAAACTGGATGAAAAACTTGCCCTACTTGAAGAGTTTGTACACACACCAATCGAAAATCTTGAATCAGAACTAGAAGAAATTGCTATCGATCTTGATACTGTAAATCTAGAAAGTCCTGTCGCAGAAGTAGTATTAGAAGTGGAGCCTTCTACAATTACTAAAGTTCCAGTTGAAAACTCGACTGAAATTGATCCTGTAATAAAAGAAAAGGATGTTGCTATGAGCGATGTGACCGAGGGACCCATAGAAGAAATTACTATCAAAGGAATAGAAGAAATAATAGTAACCCTTGAAGATCCTTCACTTATTGGAAATGTGACTACTGATATTACCTTAATTCGTACATTATCTGATGAGTCCTATGAACTAGAAACTAATAAAGAATATGCCAAAGCATCTGCAAAACTACAAGAAGCTATCAAGCGCGCTAATAATATTCTTACACTTATTAAACTTAAAGAAAAATATTCAACCGCACTTGAAAAAGAACTTATCATTACTTCAGAAAAACAAGCAGAGACTCCTATAGTTGCAGAGGAAATAACTAATCCTATTGAAGAAATCGAAAAACTCAACACTTTATTAGAAGATGAAGTCGAAGAAAAAGTAACATTAAATAAACAATCTAATCTTCGAGAATAGTTATATCATCAACCTCAATATCATCCGATGTTGAGGTTTTTGTTTTTTGTGTATACAAAAACATCACTGTCGAAGATAAGCCTATAACTCCCCCTAGAGCTAACAGTGCAGTAAATATATACCAGACGTTACTCTGGCTACCTTTTTGTTTTATAGGATCACGAGCGAACATAACTGTGGCAGTTTCATTAAGTGGTCGTATTACTATACTATCGTCTATTTTTATAGGCTCTATGGTCTCAAATGTATTTTGATGAGGCTGAACTATAAGATGATCTTTCTTATTATTTAAAAAACTCACCATGGTACCATTCGGCAGAAATAGCATAGTTCTCTTATTTAAAAGAATACCAAGAGTCTGATACGACAAGACGAGATCGTTCTGAGATAAAATAATAGTACTATCTGGAAATGTATATTTGTGATCATTAGTGCGAAGTTGCCAACCACCAACATCAACCTCTTTACTAGTAAGGTTTGTTAACGTAATGCTATCATTAGGATTAATGTTTGATATCTCGACATTATGATCTGTTACGGTAATAGTAACTCGATGATGAACATCAGGATCCTTTTTTAATGAACTGGTTCTATATTCAAAGATAGCGACGTATGTTCCTGGGTTATAATATACATGAGAAAATGTCATATCATCCCTGCTATATCTATCAACATTTTGAACAAAGGCACCATCACCAAAGTTCCATGAATGAATTCCCTTTAATTGACGTACATTATTTTTGTAGACGCCAACAACAAATTTAGCGTGAACGTTTGAAATAATAACAGGATCAATTTGGAGATTAAGTGTAAATGTATCAATAATATCTTTCTCTTCATCATAAACTGAATTCGCACTCTCAGTCTCTAATTCATTTGAATTGTTGGAATCACTCTGATCTTCTTTGTTTTCTTCTCCCGTATCTTCAGATTCACTTGATTCATTCTCTGTCCGAGGAGTAGCAGATGCTGTGATCCAATGAGAGTTCGAATATTGCATAGTATCTTTTGTCGAATTATCTCCACCTTTCCAACCATCCGAATGATTAACGGTATCTTGAACAGAGCCAGTACTATCTTTAAGTGTTAAAGATTCTCCATCATTACCTAGAGCGCCAGTATATATTTGATCAGCACTCGCCATAGAGACACTCGAGTCATCGGTACGTTCAAGTAAGAAATAACTATTACCTGAAATAGAGCCCGTAAGTACTAGGTTAGGTGCGCCATCTGAGGCTAAAAGGAGCCAGTTAGACAGGTCAACCGTTGATGAGTCCTCATTGTATAATTCAATCCATTCATCGTTCGCCGAGTTTGCAGTTCCCATCCAAGCAATTTCGTTTATACGAACACCGGCAAAACTGACTTTTGGAAGAAAGAATATAAATAGTAAAAATAAAACCAAGTATTGAAATTTCATACTTGGTTATTATATAAATCTGAGATGAAGAAAAGATAAAATTATAAAGCTTTTATTTTTTCCTTTAAAACTTTAACCGGTTCTAAAAACGCATCAAATTGTGGCGTCTTAGATTCCATGTTATTTTTCGTGAGTAAGCGAAATCTCTACAATCTCTTGGGCAATTTTTTCAGCTGCATGTGGGTCAAAGAAATTATTAGCATTTTCTACCATATTAGTATACAAATCATTGTCGTTCATAATACGGTCAATTTCAGCTTCGAGCACATGTGGTGCGAGGTTCTGTTCTTCTATTACAGAAGCAGCTCCACGTCTGGCATAGTTAAATGCATTCTTGCGCGCATGATCACCATGAGAGTGTGCAAAAGGAATAATAATAGAAGGTATTCCCCATGCAGAAATTTCAAAGATTGTTGAGCCAGCACGTGAGATTACAAGACCAGCTGCACCCGCAGCCATACTCATAGCTAAACTATCAAGATATCCAAAGATTTTATATCTTGATCGGTATTCATTATCAGTGAGCACTGCTTGAGCTCGTGCACGTAAATCTGATTCGTTTTGTGGACCAACCTGATGAATAATTTGATATTTAGGCAAGAGGTTAACAAGTGACTGTATGATCACTTCATTAATTTTTTGCGCACCCTGAGAACCACCTAATAAAAATAATACAGGAACATCGTCTTCGAGTTCAAGATATTGATGTGATCCGTGCAGTGTTTTTTTTGCAACGTTTTTTCGAACTGGTTGACCAGTCAATGCTACACGATCTTTTGGAAAAAATGTTGCCGCTTCACTATAAGAAACAGCAATACGTTTTGCAAACTTTCCTGCCCACAAATTTGCTCGCCCAGGATGCGAATCAGATTCATGAATAACAACTGGGATGTTTAGAATTCTTGCAGCAAAGACTGTCGGAACGCTTGCATATCCACCTTTTGAAAAAATAACATCAGGATAAATAAAAAATAATGTAAAAAATGCTTTTACAATACCAAGCGCAACGCTGAACATGTCAGTGAAATTTTTAAATGACGGATATATACGTAACTTTCCTGCAGGAATACTACGAAAATTTATCCTGTACTTAAACAACAATTTTTCATCATACGGTTCAGGGGCTAAATAATAGATAATCATTTCAGGAACACGCTCTTTATCAGCTTGCTCTCGTAACGCTTCCGCTACTGCAACTAAAGGGTAAAAATGCCCTCCTGTACCTCCTCCTGTTAATACAACTTTCATACACTATATAATAACACTAAATTACTAAATTATCGTTTTCTATGTTTTGATATGTTCACTATAATACCAACCTCCAGCAGTGCAAATAACAGCGCAGAACCTCCTTGACTAATAAATATGAGAGGAAGTCCAGTGAGTGGAAAAACAGCCAGAGCAGAACCAATATTAAGAAATGATTGGATAATAATAAGTACTGTAATACCAATAGCTAAATACTGACCGAAGTTTGTTTTTGTACGAAAAGCTATCCAAAACCCACGTAACGCAAACGCAATATATAATAATAAAACAATTATCGTTCCAAAGAATCCCATTTCCTCACCTAGTACTGCATACACAGAATCACCAGCTGGCTCTGGTAAATAATTAAATTTTTGAACACTTTGACCATAACCACGGCCAACGACTTTACCTGAACCAAGCGCAATGAGCGATTGTTGTACTTGGTATGATGAACCTAATGCGTCCTGGTTTGGATTAATAAATGTTTGGATGCGATCAATTAAATATGGACGTGCTGCAATTAATAATCCAAGCCCTATTATGGCCATAAGCAACAACGCTCCAATATGTTTCCATGGTGCACCTGCTACAAAATAAATTGCTCCACCAGCTGCCATTATTACAAGCAGCGTTCCCGTATCAGGTTGTAATAATAAAATAGTACCTACAACAATGACCATAGACGCAAGTGCAATCATTCCCCATGTTATATTTTTTACTTTTTCACCAATCCACGAAAACCACGCAGCTGCATACACTACAAAACCGAGCTTAACTAATTCGGCGGGCTGAAAAGAAATAGGACCAAGATCAAGCCAACGTCTGGCACCTCCATGTTCAAATCCCAATCCTGGTACAAAAACTAACAAGAGTGACAGTACACTGATAATAAATATCACAAGAGCATGTTTTTTCCAAACACGATAATCAAGTTTTGAAACAAAATAGAAACAAATCGAACCACCGACAAGACCTAGTCCTATTTGGTTAAATAACATTCTATAAAATTGCCCCTCATCTTGCGCTAGTACTGAAAGCGATGCTGAAAAGAAGATAAGGAGCCCAAGTGCAACAAGCGCAATAACTAATCCAATAAATACCTTATCTGGAGCTCCTGTGTTTCGTGACATAAACCCTTATCCAGTCAAAGCAATAATAATACCTGCAATTGCACACATGATAGAAACAATCCAGTAACGCATAGTCACTTTCTCAGCTGACCAGCCAAGCGCTTGAAAATGATGATGAAGGGGTGCTAACCGGAACACAGTTGTACTAAAAGCACGTCGTGCAATCATTTGTACAATCGAAGAAAAACTTGTGGCAACTAATGGAAAACCAATGACGATCAAAACAAGAACTTGATTCGTAAAAAATGCCACCAAGGCGAGAGTAACAGTAAGTCCTAACATTCCTGTTTCTCCTAAATAAAAACGAGCTGGTGGAACATTGAACCAAAGAAATGCTAATAGTCCACCAACAATCAACGCACAAAAGGCTGCAATGTCCATCTGACCTTGAAAAAATGCGATCACGCCATATGCAGTAAATGCTGTAGTCATAACACCACCAGCTAAACCATCGAGTCCGTCTATCACACTACTTGAAAATGTACCGAGCATTACTACTATAAAAAGAAATACAAAACCAATACCTAAATCAACCAAACCATAAAATGGAATATACAATGTTGAAATATCTAGCTTAATGTACAACCATAATGCACCAACAAGCCCTATAGCAACAACTGACCCAACACGCTGCCAACGCGATAGCCCATCAATACCTTTTTTTCCATTACCAAAAATTTGCAACAAATCATCAGCAAGTCCGATAAGTGATGCAACAATCAAGCCAAAGAAAAGCAGCCATGTTTGCCCGCGAGACACAAGATCAAGCTGATCAAAAAATGGTGCTTGAATGCTTTTTGAAAGAATCCATAATATTACCGTAGTCACGAGAACTGACAACCAAACTACCACTCCTCCGACTCTGGGCGTACTTGTTTCAGTGGCATGGTTATGTATTTTTGAGAACTCTGTTGAAATACCTGGATTTTCTGATTGATTACTACGAGCTGATCGCTTCCATAATTTATGACGATACATTATATCAGTCAGCCACGGCGTCAGTGAAATAGCAATAGCAAACGTTGCCACTGCTGGTATAAAAACTTTGAGAATACTTTCGTACATAATAAACAGTATACGTTACCGATAGATATCCAACAAGATTACTCTGATTGAAAAGCTCGAATAATATTCATTGCATCATCAAAACGACCTTGAAATGTTGAACCTAGAATAACTACACCAATCGGATGATGTGGACCATATTCAAACATGAATGCTAAATTCCCCCCTGAGTCATCAGTGTACCCTGTCTTTGAAAAAATAAGACTAGGTATGTTTTTTACTACAGTATTAGTATTTTTTGCTTCGTGCACAAAATTATCTCGCGAAGTAAACCAGTCCTTTGGCATTGAGCTTGAAAGAAATATTTCTGGAAAGGTATATGTAGCAAGGTGCATAAGTGCATAAATATCATTAGCTGTTCCATATCCTGTCACACCATATGTATCATCATCTAATCCTGTTGGTCCAAGAAAATACGTATCTGACATTCCTAAGTCACGAACGTACGTATTCATCATACGTGTAAAATTTTGAATAACTGGTTCGTCCTCATTCCCTACTGACGAAGCTATGGCATAAGCAGCGTCGTTCGATGAGGTAATCAGCATAAATTGAACAAGCTCATTAATGTCCCATTTTTCACCCACACGTAACCCTTTGTCTCCTAACTGTACAATTGACTCACGCGTAATGGTAATGGGCTCTTGTGGTATTTTCTCAAGAGCTACAAGACTTGAAACTATTTTAGAAAGTGATGCCAATGGATATGGAACTGTATTACTTTTACTGAACAGTACTTCATCATTCTTCATATCAATAACAAGGATACTTTTTGCTTCAAGAAGCGATACATCGAGATCAAAGACTATCTTACTTTCAACAATATCAATAATATCTTCACTTACATCTTTTTGCAGAATACTTGTCTGCCAATAACCAACACCAAGAGCAACAACTAAACATAAAACAAATGCATTAAAATAATGTTCAATATTCATACCAAGTATTACAACTCTTCCGAGTCTTGACGGCTCTCTTGTAATCTCACAATTTTTTCTTGAAATGATTGATAGCCAGACAAGTCAGTTGACTGCTCTTTGCCAAGTGATTTCAAAAAATCAATTGTTGGAAAATACAGCATTGCGCGTTTATCATTTGGATTTGATTTTTTCTCGACGAGTCCTCGAATCTCAAGTGACCGTAAGATAAATGTAGAGTTCACTCCACGAATATATTCGATGTCACTTCGCGCCACACCATTACTGTATGCAATAATTGCTAATGTTTCGATACTTGGTTTTGAAAGTGGTTTTTCTAACTCTTCTTTTTGCAACCGTGTCATCATTTCTGAAAGTTCAGCATGTGTACATAATTCAGACCTATCTTCATTTACCACTAAAGACAACCCATGACCTGAAAGTTTTTCACGTAATTCATCAAGCGCTTCTCGTACTGCAGGTTCTTTCTGATTCGTCATTTTAATCAGCTCTTTAATAGAAACTGGTTGCCCTTTGTAATATAATATTCCTTCAATAATTGATGACAGCTCCATACTAGTTTTTATTAATCAGAATATCTTGATAAGCATCTTTCTGATCTACAGCAATGATACCATTTCGAACCATCTCAAGCATAGCCAAAAATCCAACCACCATGTACGACTTATGTTCTGATATATCAACGTTTCGAGATTTACGCATACCATGTGTGAACTCATGAAAACTTACATTTATATCTCGCTTCACTCGTTCAATTAAATTATTCACCATCTCTTCTAAATGCATCACAGCCTTTACACGCTGCTGCGGTATATCTTTCTTTACAAACTTTTGGATTTCATTTAATACATCACGAAGAGATTCAACCAGACCTTCTGCGGTAACTTTTTCATCTGGAGCAAAGACTGCGATTTTAGCCACATATGAACGCCCAAATAATGGTGTCATCTTATATTGCTGAGTAAGATGATCGCCCACCTCTTTGTACGCTTCATATAATTTCAAACGCCGTTCGAGATCAGCAATATTTTCATCTTCTTCGTCAGTGAGATCCAGAACTGGTAATAATGATTTTGATTTAATCAAAATCAATGTTCCGGCAATCGTCATAAACTGCGTTATCTCATCGTATGATTGGTTTTGATTTTCAGAAATAATACGCAAATAATCATCGGTAATTTTCGCTAGCGAGATTTCGTTGATAGGTAATTTGCGTTCTTTAATAAGCGAAAGCAGTAATTCAATCGGTCCTTCAAATTGTTCAGTTGTGATCTTGAATACTGACATTTATTAAGAATTAAAATTGATATTGTCCGTTTTTATAAATCACCTGACTTGTTCCATCTTTGAAATACGCTGTAACAATTCGATCGGTTGTTGAAACAATATCAGTATGAACAATTGAGTTGTTGTAACCTAATTTTTTCCATTGAGCTTTGGTAACTTTTGCTGGATCACCATCGTAGCAATCATGATATGCATTACCAAGTGCGATATGAGTATTTCCATATTTCCCCCCTACGTTTTCATCATACAAAGTCTCTGCCATAAATTTAGTAATACGAGAAAACCGTTTATCAGTCATAGAGAACTCTCCTACCATATCAGCATTTTCTGTTGCAATCATCTCTTTCAAAACTTTCTCATTTTTTGTGGCTGTAGCCTTGATTACCTTACCATCCTTAAACCATAGTTGAATACCTTTAATAAGGTTTCCATAACGATACAGTGGTTCACTAAACTTAATCCAACCTTCTGTCTGTTCCATATGAGGACTGGTAAATAGTTCAAAGCTTGGAATATTTCTTCCTGAACCTCCCATCCAACGTCGTTTTTCTCCAGCACCAACCCATAAATCAACATCTTTACCTTGAACATGCCATTTCACAGTCTTTTTAGTAAGAACATTAAGTCTTTTCATATACTCATCTAAATCTTTATATAGTTTTTTCCACTCAGCGACAGGATCTTTTTTATCTAAATAGCATGCTTTAATAATCTGATTCCAGTATTCTTTTTCAGATAAGCCAGCTTCTTTTGCCATTGCTGGTGTTCCGTAAAGACCAAGCGTCCACGTGAACTTTCCTTCGTTCTCCTTTTTATTCAACCATTCTCGATACGGTTTTACAGAAGATCCTGATCGCATAATTTTCTTTGGATCAACACCGTCTAGCGCTTTCTTGTTTGCTTCTGCAATCACGTATACTTGATGGTCAATAGTATCTACTAAACCTTTCATGTATTTCTCTGGAAAAAAGTCGAGTTGCTCATCGCTCGCACTTTCAAAATAGTCTTTTGTCATGTTAATCTTATACTTATCAAAACCAACATCATCTGGTAGATATGTTGAAATAACATGACCACCAGATTTATATACTGCTTTTTTTAATTCAGCAAAAAGAAGTTTTGCAGACTCAGGTGCAATAATACGTACGACATCACCTTTTTTAATTCCTTTGCAATCGTTAAGAGCAAAATTAATTAATACGTGTGCGTATTTTTCTAAAACTTTTTGAGATGGATGATAAGCTTGTGACATATTTTTTATACTAAAATTATTAAGAATACATCCAGAATATCATGAAACATATATTGGGACAAACAACATACCCTCTACTCTCTCAACGCAAAATATTTTTGTATCGCTGCGAGACATGTCGATATTTTTATTGTTGACAATATTATCTAAAGGTTGTAATATGATTTTAAATCCAAAAAAAACCCGTCATGACCTTTCAAAAATTTCTAGTAATTTTTTTCCTTCTTGTAACTTGTGGAATAACTTGGGTTGCTTTGCACCGAATATTTTACCAGCCTCCTCCTATAAAGATTGACCAGGTCGAGAAACCTGCCGACTCAATAAAGGTACAACCTCCAACTCCCATTCCACGAGCTACTAAATTTAAAACTTTTCTTGTACAGCAAAGTCCCGAATTCCCTGTTACACATACACCAGCTACAACGATAGCGCAGGTAACAAATGACTATCACGAAGGAGAGATTTTTGTAACTAAAGACCAATTTGAGATCATAGACGACTCATCTATAGTTATACTTAAATTAGATGAGGAGCAGACTTTGCGTGCAATGTTACTTGCTCGTTCAGACTAAAAAAAGAAGAAGCCCCCGATAAATATTTGTCAGGGGCTTACTTGTATATGAATTATTTTTACCACCCTACATCACAATATATGTTCCAATATATTTCTGTGTGCCAGCAGATAAAATATAGAGACCTGGTTTTAAATACACCCTACGCGAAATGTATACATAGTCTACAACTTTGCCGGATATATCGACAATATATACAGGGTCACACAAGCGAGTATTAATGTGAATATCTAAACCATACGGAATGTTACGCACATTAAAAATATCTTCTCTGTAATCATCTTCTACACTCAACACTGTATTTGAAGAGACGGTAACTGGACCAATTACCGTGTCTGGCCTGCCTGGGTCAGTATAATAATTAATACGACACGAAAACTGAATATCTAAATCTCGAGAATAGTGCCGATACGTATCAATTCGATAATCTAGACTCACTAGTGTATCGCTTCCTATTCCCACATAAACACCTGGATAATGTTCCCAAGGATTAAACAAAGAAGTAGAAGCGTTCGAGAGAACCGGCAATGCAATACTGTCTTTATACAAAGCAAAACGGTCAACAAAATCAAATATGCGATCATCGTAAAATTCGATTGTGCACTCTTCTATTCGTACAGGTTCGTGTGAAGTAAATTCAACACGAAGAAATGACTTATCGTCACCTGGCGATACCAAGTCAACTGGTTCAACATTCATGGAGACTTGCGCGAAAGCACATACAGGAAAAAGCAGTAGAATAAAAATTCGTTTCATAGTAAAAGTTTTTAATGATTAGTTTCTTTTACTATTACATAAGAGAGATTAAGAAAAGTTAAAATTATTCTTCAATATTTTTCAACGCGATATGTAGTTCGTCTAATTGCTTGTTTGAAATTTTTGCTGGAGAGTCCATCATCGGATCGCGACCACCACGTGTCTTTGGAAATGCAATTACTTCGCGGATATTTGGCTCGTTTTGCAATACCATCATCAATCGATCAAACCCCCAAGCAATTCCACCGTGTGGAGGACATCCTGAACCTAGAGCTTTCAGCATGTGCGCAAAGTTAGCTTCAATTTTTTCATCACTGTGACCAAGGATTTGTAGAATACTTCGCAAGATTTCTGGATCATGTGCCCTAATTGAACCACCACCAATTTCAAAACCATTAAGTGTGATGTCATACTGTGCAGCCATAATATCGCCAATATTTTCCTTTTTCTTTAGACTTTCAACATGTTCTGGTTTTGATAGAGAGAATGGGTTGTGTGTAAACGTCCACTCACCTTGTGCTTGTGGATCATCTGATCCAGCGGTCTTTTCAAAGAATGGGAAATCTACAATCCATAGAAATGCCAAGAGGTTTGGATCTTCTTTATCTTCGCGAATATCTGGCCGATCATTACCGTGTTTTTCCATTGCTTCAGCATAGCTCATACGTGGAAAGGGAACTTGTTGAATCTTCTTTTCTGGATAATATGTTTCTACAATCTTAATGAGAAGTTTCTCATTAATGTCCATAATCTCTTCTTCTGTAGTAAATGACATTTCAAAGTCCATTTGTGTGAACTCTGGTTGCCGGTCACCACGCAAATCTTCATCGCGCATACATCGCGCCATTTGGAAGTATTTTTCAACTCCAGCTGCCATAAGTAATTGCTTATACTGTTGTGGTGACTGCGGTAGTGCGTAGAAATGACCTGGAACCATTCGAGCTGGAACTACGTAATCACGCGCACCCTCTGGTGTTGATTTAGTAAACAAAGGTGTTTCAACTTCAGTAAAATCTTGTCCTACTAATTCATCACGAATTAATTGAGAAACCTTACTACGCATACGCATATTGTTTTGCATCCGTTCTGTACGTAGATCAACGTAACGGTTTTGTAATCGAGTCTCTTCGTTAATTTCAGCGGTGTTTTCAGTTACTTCGAATGCTGGAGTTTCAGCCTCATTCAAAACTTTAATATCAGTAATCTCAAGTTCAATATCCCCGTTCACAACTCCTTCTTTTACCATCTTCCCTGGTCTCTCGTTTACCTTTCCTGTGATAGCGACGACCCATTCTGGTCGCAAAGTTTTTGCTATTTCTAATACTTCAGGTTTTCCAAAGACAACCCCTTGAACTTTTCCTGTCATATCTCGAAAATCAAAGAAAGCCATCTTTCCTTGGTTACGAGCAACATCAACCCATCCCTTGATGGTTGCTTCTTCTCCTTTCTTTTCGCTTAAGTTTTTTATGTATGTACGCATAATTTTATTGGTTAAAAATATAATATTCTCCCTCACTTATAACTTCAACATGATCACCATCAACTTTTACTGCACTCTGATCGTCTAAAAGATACACTGGTCTTTTGATAACTTCAGTCAAGGGTTTCATATATTCAATAGTTACCTTAGGGAAAACTTCTGAATTAAAATGAGGTCTAACATAGAAATCAACAAAATTAAGTGACTCTCTACTGGTGAAATCGTTAGAACCTTCATAATACATCTTCATATCCTCACTACCGAATGAAAGAGTCGGGTTAGTAACCATACCTCCTGCACTAATACCAGCCCAGACTCGTGTCTTTAGCAGGTCAGGAAGTAGTTCTTTCAAACCTGTTTTCTCAATCCAATCTAATAAATAATTAGTATCTCCTCCTGAAAAAAATAAAACGTCTGCTTCCTCTATTCGCGGCAACCATTCATCTTTTGGTAGTGCCGAAATATCTGTTATTGTAAATTTTTTTAAGCCTTGCTTGTAAATATTCTGAAGATCGTCTATAAGCCATCCTTTATCGTTACTGGAGGCGTTTGCAGATGTTGGTATAAAAGTGACAATAGTTTCTTCTGGTTTTTTTCCGACCAAATCAAAAAGTGTATCTGCGATAGACTTATTTGAAAGACCATTTGATGTAAGTAATAATTTCATATAAAAATCCCTATAAATTAAAAAATAATCTATAGGGACGAAGGAGAACTCCGCGGTGCCACCCTGATTCCTGATTTGGTATGAGATCCTGAAATAAATTCAGGATGACAAAATACAAAATCAGGCACTCATTGTATGTATTTGTAATACCTCCACCTTTATCATCAGGCTTCATTAGTATGTAAATTATATAGTATTATACCTACATAACAAACATTGACTTTTAATAATAAAGGTGTTATAATATTAACTAATTTAGTTTAATGAACCTTAAAAACCACATATAAAATGAAAATTCTGAAAATCACACTCGTGTGTACAGTCTTATACCTAACCTATCTGCTGACAGTAGGAACTTTTATTTCCTTCTACTTCCCTGAGGTTTTTGAAACTGAGGGATTCTCCAGTAATGTAAGAGACATTCGAGAAGAACTTACTCTTGGCGATACAGGAGCTCTTCTAAGCATGTTTTTCTTTGCAGCTTTAGCTGAAGAATTTCTGTACAGATGGTTTCCGTTGATAGTATTCATTATAATTATTGCACTCCTCCAAAAGAGCAGGGTCTATAGTGTCAAGGTATCACGCTGGATATTTTACCTTCCGTGTATTATGACAAGTATAATCTTTGGATTAAACCACGGCAATGCAATGAATATTATTATCCAAGGAGTTGGCGGTCTTTTTTATTCGGTAATAATAATAGAAATGATATTGTACCAAAAAAAAGAGGGAGACGGGAGGTTCTCAGTAATGATAGAAAGTACCTACTACGGAACCATAATAAGTACTGTATCACACGCAACAGTAAATTGTTGTCTCGCACTTTTGGTAATAATGCTAATGTGAAGCACCTATCAAACATGATAGAGTGCTGAATAAATCGAAAAGCACCACCTATAATAAATTCTAGGTGGTGCTTTTTACTTGTAAAAACAACTTAAGAGACAAGCTTTGTGAAGTAATACCCCAAACCTGAAACTAGACCTCCAAGCACAACTCCCCACACAATATCAATAATCACAATCTGCCAAGGCCAGTCACGAATGATAGCGTGATTGGTGAGTTCGTAGGTCATATACGCAAAAAATCCAAAGAGTGCACCCAAACAAACTGCTTTCCAAAATGAACCAGCTTCAAGCCCTGGATTAATAGCAAAGAAAACTAAACCAAAAATAAACAAGAGGTAAAACAAAATTGCTGATGGCCATTTTACAGTTTCTGCCATCAAGTATCCCAGGTATTTATTATAGATACCTTTTGCTATAACGCCAAGCCACAGCATATCAATAATAAAAAAGATTGGAACGGTAATAATATAGGTGATAAAAAATTTCATAATAATTAAGCGTTAAAACTTGCTAATGCAAGAACAAATAATAATAAACTTCCCCACCAGCCAACAAACGAAATTATAAAACTAGCAATAATTTTTCTTTGCCATGATGGTGGTAATATTTCTGAAGCTTTACCTTCTTTCTCTCTCTTTAATAAAAAAGGACTCACAATAAAAGATAAGAACAAGCCATTTAATACAAGAATAATAAAAATAAAAGAGTGTAGTTTGAGCAACCCTACAAGATATTCTGAATAATAAAATAACAGACCCCCTGTAAATGCGAGCAAGGTTCCCACCCAAATCATTGGTTTTGTAACCTTGTGCGTTCGCGTTGTTGCCTCGGTCCAATATGATGATGTGCGACCAAGAAAACCGTGCAGGTCAATAACCGTCACAGCACCTAGTCCGACGATATAACCAGTAATTGTAAGAAAAATAAATAATGGATTCATATACTATTATTATATATTACGTGAGTCATATGCCCAATGTAATAATGCTTGCCTTTGTTTTGGTCGACAATGAATATCGCCAGCTCGGCAGTTTTTTGCAACTTGCGCATAGTGACGGCGAAATGCTTTCCAGCGTTTTATCTGCCTTATATCATCCTCTGATCTACGTCCGATATAGTATCGACAATACCACTGAAACCAGCCATGTGGGTCATCAGAATGCATCCAACCTTTTTTCTGCCACACTTCCAAAGGCTGACTAGCAGTTATATTAAAATAATTATATTGTTTTTCTTTACTACCAGAGTTAGATAACTTTACTCCAGTAAACCAAGATTTTGGAAATTCATCACGAGAATTTTCATCAAGAAAATAATGACCCCCAAAAATACCAAGTCGTAACATTTCTTTTGGAGTTAAGTCTGGTTTAAATTCAGGGTCAAGATTACGACCTGCAGGTTCAGTTATGTAGTATGTATAATCATTCTGTAAAATATTATTGGCAATAATTTTCTTTTTCATATCATTATCTATCGAGGCGAAACCTCGATAGAGTTAGTCTTCTTTATTTTTTCTCCAAAAGAAGATCCAGAAAAATGCACCGACCACAAGGAACGCTCCTCCGTCAATAATATTACTTGTTTTTTCTTGAATAAAGTTTTCTTGCTCTCGAGCTAACTCTTTCTCTTTACAGTCTTGCATCTCTTGAGGTTCTAATTGGATATCTTTTTCTAATGTTGGGTTATAACGTGACTCACAAACATAGTAATCATTATATGAAGTTGAAACATTAAACAGCAGCTTGAAAGTTGACGAAAGCAGCATAATTGCACCAATCGCAACTAATATCATACCTACCAACAATCCAATTGAAGGAATAATTTTTTTAAACCAGGTCATACACTATAATTTCTTAATTTATAATAAATCTACTTTGTCGAAGAACTTCCTTTTTTATTGCCCAAAACTATTCGGGACTACAACTGTTGCATGAAGACCTCTTTCGCTCCACGGTGCATTTACAACTTCTTGTGTCCAGTTAACACCGTCTGGAGATGACCAAACATCATTATAGAATATATTAACCCCAGTATTTGTTTGATATAAACCTCCTAACACCCAAAGCTTACCTCTGAAAACAAGAGCGGTATGATCCCCTCGTGGTCCCCAAGGTGCACTCGCAATCTCTTGAGTCCATGTAACACCATCAGAAGATGACCATACATCATTATAAGTATCACTGTCTTGCCTTCCTCCAAGAACCCAAAGTTTTCCATTAAAAGAAAGTGAGGTGTGTGAACGCCTTCCACCCCAAGGAGCATTTTGATTTACTAGTGCCCAACTTATTCCGTCATTAGATGACCAGATATCATTCATTCCAACAGTTAAAGGGTTGTAACTTCCACCTAAAATCCAAAGCTTGTTATTTAAAACAACAGGATTAGTTAACCCTCGAAAACCCCAGGGAGCAACATACGCTTCCTGATTCCAAATAATTCCGTCTAGAGATGACCATGTATCACTTTGTACTGATCCATTTCCTACACCTCCTAATAACCACATCTTATTATTAAATAAAGTAGGACTTGCAATTCTAGGACTCCAATTAGGTGTAGGTGTTTGATTCCAGACAACTCCATTACTAGACCACCAAACTTCATTAACGAGAGACGCGACTTGCTGTCCTCCTATTACCCATATTTTTCCATCAAGATAGAGAGACGATCCAAGACCTCGTACCATTCTTGAACTCCAAACATTATTAGGAACAACTTGCTCCCAGTCAGTCATATTATTTGTAACCCAGATATCATTGAGTGAAGAAGATGACGTAGAGCCATTGCTTCCCCCCATCAATATAACTTTCTCTTTACATTTACCGAAACTATCTGAACTATAAATATCGTCTAGTTCAACTTGATCAAGTGCACGATCAAAGAATTCAACTTCATCAATATCAGCATTTAATGAAGTGTCAGTCATTAAAGCATTATCTGGATATCCCGTAGACATTCCAATAGTAAGATCGCTAACCGAATCTAGTAAGTTTGTAGGAATAGTATTAAGCCCTGAAGTATTTACTGTATTCACATAACTCCCGTTAATATATACTTCCATACTTTGACTAGGGCCATTATAAGTAACAGCTACAAAGTTCCATTGTCCGTTATTAATAGGATTTGTAGTTGTAGTAATTTGATTACCAAAACCACTCATTACAGGGTGGTAAACTTCAAAAATAATATTATCTCCTTCTATACCTATGTAATACTCTTTAAATTTTCTCACGATAGTTCGCTCCCCTGAGTTTGCGTCTGGTTTTAGCCAAAAATCAAAAGTGAACGCACTACTCACCGGCGTCAAACTCGGATCGTCTGGAATCAAAACAAAATCATTCACACCGTCAAGACGTATTGCACTATCAACTTTTCCAGCAGTAATAATACTTGCACCATTTTCAAGAGTTCCATCATTAGTAACTTCTAAGTCAGAACCGTTAAAATCACCAGCCCACCAACTGACCATATTGCTTGGCGGTGCAGCACAAACTAAAGGTGGAGTTGGTACTGGTGTGCGTGCCGCAGGAGTTAGTGTTGTAGAAGGAAGAATTGTTACTGGCTTAGCTGAAACAATATCCTTACCCTGATCAATTAACCTTAAGTCCTTCTCGGTGTAACCATCCTTCGTATCTACTCCTATCGATTTTTTGTAATCTACTGAAAGAGCTTTTGAAATCTGAGCTGGCTGTGAATCTGTAGATATTGAAGCAACAACAAAAGCTCCTAATAAGGCAACGACGATTATTAGTAATATAGTTAGTGTACTTTTTTTACTCATAATAATGTGAACTAATCTTATAATAATCCTACTTTTTCTCGAACGTCTTTCATTTTCATCTCTGCAACCGTACGGGCTTGTTGCTTTCCTTTTTCTAAAATCTCATCTACGAGATCTGGATTACTTTCATAATATTCTCTTTTTTCTCGCATTGGTGCCACCATTTCAAGTATTGCATCGAGTAGCATTTTTTTAGCATCACCATACCCAAGCCCTCCAGCTTCTAATCCATTTTTCATATCATCAGATTTTTCTGGAGCAACAAGTTTATACAATTTATAAATAATAACTTCATCGGGATCTTTTTTATCAGCAGGTTCTTTACTGTCGGTTACAATTCCCATAACAGCTTTTTTAATTTCAGCGTTAGTACCAAACAACGGAATAGTGTTTCCGTATGACTTACTCATCTTTTGTCCATCAGTACCTGGAACAACTGCTACATCTTCCCTGATCCTAGCTTCTGGCTCTAAGAACGTATCACCATACTGATTATTAAATTTACGAGCAACCTCACGTGCCATTTCTACATGTTGTCTTTGATCTTGTCCTACAGGAACAATTTCAGCATCCATCATTAAAATATCTGCCGCCATTAGTACTGGATAATCAAACAATCCAACAGAAGCCTCAATTCCCTTGTCAGTCTTATCTTTAAATGCATGCGCACGTGCAAGCCACGGCATAGTCACCAGGCAATTAAATATCCAAGTTAGTTCGGTTAGCTCTGGAACACCTGATTGTACAAACAATGTCATCTTTTCAGGATCAAGTCCCACAGCAAGATAGTCGAGTACCACGTCACGAGTATTCACGCGCAGTGTCTTGCCGTCATTTACGGTTGTTAGAGCATGATAATTAACAACTGAAATAAAAGTATCATATTCATCTTGCATTTCTACAAATTGTCGCATTGCACCCAAATAGTTACCAATATGAGGCTTACCAGTTGACTGCATTGCTGAAACTAATCGTTTTTTCATATGAAATTAATTATATCAGAAATTCATATATTTCCACAGGTAACCCCCAGAATTCTTCTCATCAATAAAAATAAACAAAGTATTGCTATGCTACAATAATCGCATGGCAAATAACCCTACATCAAGTTTACGCGTTCCACCGCAAGATATCGAATCAGAAAAAGCTCTACTAGGTGCTATTATGTTGCGCTCATCGAGCATGCACGATATTCAAGATACTATCTTTCCTGAATCTTTTTACGTAGAAAAACACAATCTCATTTATCAAGCAATGCTAGACTTGGCACGTAAACACGACCCTATTGATCTGGTTTCTATGTCAGCTCGACTAAAAGAAAAAGGTCACATAGACGAAATTGGAGGACGATCATATTTAACCAGTCTCACCGAAGTTGTACCTTCTTCAGCAAACGTTAAACACTATGCCGAAGTTGTTGCGCGAAAATCTATTTTGCGCGAATTAATTCTCACTGCTGACTATGTATCTGAAATGGGATTCAAAGAAGGTGAGGACCTGGAAGACATTCTTGACATGGTTGAAAAACGAATTTTTGCTATTACGTCAAATGCAACGACTGCACAAAAGTTCCAAACCATCGCCAGTATCTTACCTTCAACTAAAGAAACTCTGGCACGACTGCACGCTTCTAAAGATGAGATGCGTGGTGTATCGACTGGATTTAAAGGACTTGATAATCTCCTTGCCGGTCTTATGCCTTCTGATCTTTTAATTTTAGCCGCTCGACCTTCTATGGGTAAGACTGCTCTTGCTTTGGATATTGCACGTAAAACAGCACTCGAGCATGGAACAAAAGTTGGTATATTCTCTCTTGAAATGAGTTCGCAACAGCTTGTCGACCGTATGGTTGCGGCTGAAGCTCGCGTTGACTCATGGAAACTGCGGACAGGTAATGCCTTGACTGATGCAGATATGGATGCTGTTGCAAGTGCCCTTGAGCGATTAGAGAATGCTTCTATTTTTATTGATGACCAATCTGGTAATACAATGCTTAAAATGCGTTCAACAGCTCGTCGTTTAAAAAGCGAACATGGTTTGGATTTAATTATTATTGATTACTTGCAATTAATTCACCCTTCAAAAAATTACGACTCGATGGTAAACCAAGTTACTGAAATTTCACGCTCACTGAAAGGTATGGCACGTGAACTAGAGGTTCCTGTTTTAGCTCTTTCGCAGTTATCTCGTGCGGTAGAATCACGTGGTGGTAAACCAAGACTTTCTGATCTTCGTGATTCTGGTTCTATCGAGCAAGATGCTGATGTGGTAGCATTTATTCACCGTGAAGATCGTATGGGTAACAGAACAGATGAAGAATCAACAGGTATTGCAGAAATCTTGATTGAAAAACACCGTAATGGACCGGTTGGTCGTGTTGAGCTTTACTTTAATGACAAGAAAACCAGCTTTGAAGAGATCGCAAAAGAAGACTTTAGTGATTACGAATAATATGCAACCATTTGATTCATTACAAAATCTACTTATGCGACTTCCTGGGATTGGACGACGCCAAGCCCGTCGTTTAGTTTTTTTCTTACTGCAACAAGACTCAGGTTTTCGAAAAGAACTGTCTGCAATGATTCAAAGCGTTGATCAAAATATGCGACTATGTCAAAACAGCTTTCAATATTTTTATTCAGTAAACCCCGATGAAACACTTTCACCTATTGAACGAGACGGCTCTCGAAATATTGATCAAATTATGATTGTAGAGAAAGATATGGATTTAGAAGCTATTGAAAAAAGTAGTGTGCACAGAGGGACTTATTTTGTAATTGGTGGACTGATTCCTGTTATCAAAGATGACACGTCACATTTGCGTATCGAACCATTACTGCAACATATTGATAATCGTGCACAAGGTGGGCTGACAGAAATTATCATGGCATTTTCATACAATCCAGAAAGCGAACATACACGAATGTACTTAGAAGAAAAATTAAAATCTGTCATCGAAAAGCATGGTCTGACTATTTCAAAACTTGGTCGCGGATTATCGACTGGAACAGAACTCGAGTATTCGGATTCGGATACGTTACGACATGCAATGGAGTCTAGAGGATAAAAAAATATACAAAAAGAAAAACCACGTTAGCGGTTTTTCTTTTACATAATTATTTTATGCAATCTTTGTAATTGTAACTTTAGAAAATGGCTGTCTGTGTCCAAGTCGACGAGTATATCGTGATTTCGCTCGGAAACGGATAATATCAAGCTTCTTACCTCGCCCTTGTTCTGTTAGCTCGGCTTCAACTGTAACACCATCAACATATGGAGATCCAATTTTGGTATCTTTACCTTCTACTAATAGAACTCTGTCAAAAGTAATTTTATCACCTTCTGCATTATCACCTGGTAGTTTTTCAATAGAAACAACGTCACCAACAGACACTTTGTACTGTTTTCCACCTGTTTCGATTATTGCAAATTCTGTTGTTTTAGTTTCTGACATAACGCGATCTATTGTACTGAAAATTCATATTTTTGCAAGTAAAAAGGCTAGTGTATTAAACACTAGCCTTTAAAGAACCTCTTAGCAAGGCTTAATCTTAGTTTTGAACCGCTTCTAGAGCAGTCATTGGTTTCGCATCTATGAGCTCTCCGTTCTGCCCGTCTATAGGCTTTATATAATAAACAGATTCAGCCGAATCTTCAATGAGTGGGAAAAATTCAATACCCGACTCGTACCTTGATTGAAGTACTTCCTGTAAATCCCTATAAATAAGGTGCGATATAAGTACATAAAAAATTTGCCTAGCATTAATACAATCTTCTAACCACTTTTTATTCTCTCCATCAAGATCGAGTTTCTCAACCGAAAGAGCAGAGACCGGGTGAGAATAAATTTTCTTGTGCAAAAACAACCTACTCATTGCCTTTGAAGGTAAATTACCTCGTAGATTATATACAACTTCCCCATCTTGAGTTACTTTATTTACTGGAACTGGTCTTAACATTTGTAAGTTTCTTTTTGATTATTATATTTTCAAAGCCTATATTACACAAATTACACACAAAAGAAAGCAAATTTTTCATGCAAGTAAAAAGGCTCAATATTGTAACATGAGCCTTTCTAATTAGTTTTACTTTGGCAAATATACACTCATGTCAAAGTTTGGATCTGATATAACCTTCTTGTGATCATACGGCATAATAATCTCCTTGTATCTTTCAGGATCAATATTATGATAATTACGTACAAAGAGCCTTATGAGATCAAGATAGGAGTACGACAGTGGGCGTACAAACATTTTTTTGACATAGTCTGACTGCAGTGCAAAACCTTGATATGCAACAATCTTTCGTTCTGCAGGTAATTTTTCCTTCATAAGGATAGGATCAAAGATTGCAACATTATCAACCAGTATCACTGCGTGTAAAAAATTGTATGCATACAAAGTACTATCTATACTCTGATTTGTACCAACTGGAATCGCTACAACTAATTTGCAACGTTTTACAAAATCTCCCGCTTGAGGTAATAGGTCAAAAAATACCTCCCAACACTTCCCTGTTTGTGCTTGACGAAATACATCATGAAGCTCGTTAGGTAGACTTTGAAATGTTGGATAGCGAATCGGAAAAAAATTACCACGTCTTCTGAGAAATTTACGAACTTTTTTTTCAGTAATACCTCTATAAGAGCGTTGATGCTCAAGTACATGTGCACGTGTTTCTAGAAAATCCAAAATTTCATTTACTATATTGTGTGTATTTAATATACTTATGTTATCCATCTTGTTTCTTTTTTAACACGATACAACAAGTGATATAATTAGTCGATCATTACAATTAGGTGATGAAATCATGATATAATAATCCTCATGTTACAGATTTTTAATACCCTATCAGGGAAAAAAGAAGATTTCACACCATTATCAAAAATATCAGTTGGTATGTACACTTGCGGTCCTACGGTCTACCATTACGTAACTATTGGAAACTGGCGAACCTACACTCTTGGCGATCTGGTATATCGGACTCTACGTTATAACAACTACAAAACTGACTATATTATGAATATTACTGATGTTGGCCATCTGACTGGTGACAACGAAGGAGATGCTAGTCAAGGTGAAGATCGTATGGAAAAAGCAAAACGTCGCGAAGGTAAAAATGCTTGGGAGATTGCCGAATTCTATACCAACGATTTCCTATTAGGAATGAAGCAGTTGAACATTGAACTGCCTCGAAAATTAACGAGGGCAACCGACCATATTAAAGAACAAATTGAATTGGTACAAAAATTAGAAAAAGCTGGTCTCACATACAAAATTAGCGACGGTATTTATTTTGATGTATTGGCGTACGAAAAATCTGGAAAAACATACGGCGAACTTTCAACACTTGATCATAACGGCGATCAAGTAAGTCGTATTGAACCTAATCCAGAAAAACGAGACGCTCGTGATTTTGCACTTTGGAAATTCTCACCAAAAAATGAAAAACGTGATATGGAATGGGACAGTCCGTTCGGTAAAGGTTTTCCTGGTTGGCACATTGAATGTTCAGCTATGAGTATGAAATACCTTGGCGAGCAATTTGATATTCATGTTGGTGGCGAAGACCTGCGGCAAACACACCACCCTAACGAAATTGCACAATCAGAAGGTGCAACAGGGTGTGCACCATTTGTAAAGCAATGGATTCATGGTGCATTTTTGTTGATTGATGGTGGTCGTATGGGAAAAAGTAAAGGTAATGCATACACATTACAAGACTTAGAAAAAAAAGGTTTCTCTCCTCTTGCATTGCGATATTTTTATTTCACAGGACATTATCGACACCAATTAAATTTCACGTGGGAGTCTTTGCAAGCTGCTCAAAATGCGCTTGATAAACTACATCAAAAAACTCTTATCTTTAAAAAAGAAGCTGGATTTAAAACATGGTTCGCATTTGTAGATAAAAATTACAAGACAAAATTTTTAGAAACAGTAAACGATGACCTCGAGATACCACGCGCACTTGCTGTTGTTTGGGAAGTGGTCAAAGACGACACACTTTCATCTGCTGTTAAATATAAAACACTCATTGATTTTGATCGTGTATTAGGACTAGGTCTTGATACAGTAAAAGCTCCAAAATCAGATTCTATGCCAGCAGACGTGCAATATCTCGTAGATAGACGTAAAACAGCTCGAGATACTAAGGATTGGGAAAAATCAGACGAACTACGTGACAAAATTGCTAATCTTGGCTACACCGTGAAAGATACTGACAATGGCCAAGAATTATCAAAATCGTGATATAATTTAAACACTGAACGTTTTATTTACATTAATAATAATTATTTACATACATGAGTGAAAAAACAGATATGAAAATTGGTACCCCAGGAGCAATTATTATTGGAGCAATTATTATTGGACTTGCAGTTGTTTTTGCATTAGGTAATAAAGGAGGAGCATCTCCTGATGTGAAATCTAGCGACAATAGACCAACTATCCAAGAAGCAGCAAAGAAGGTCGGCGTTAATCAAAAAAAACTTGAAGCTTGTATCGCAGAAGATCGACACGCAGACACTATTCAAGCACAAATGGATAACGCGAGTGCTATTGGATTTAAAGGAACGCCACATTCAGTTGTAATCGAAAATACTACTGGTAAGAAAGTTAGTTTTAGTGGAGCACGACCTATAGAGCACTGGCAAGAAATTCTGAAAGTTATTGCCGAGGAAGATTTCCAACCTACAACTGATGACTTGGCATTGAATGTTTCCCCTGTACTACTGACTGATCATGTGCGAGGATCAGAAAATCCACGAGTGACTATTATAGAATATTCTGATATTGACTGTCCGTTTTGTGCACAGCTTCACGAAACTATGATTGACGTTCTAGATGAGAACGATGACGTTCAGTGGATTTACCGTCATATGCCTATTGCAGGATTACATCCAAATGCGTATGAAAAAGCTTCAGCGTCTGAATGTGTATATGAATTATCAGACCAGAATGATGAAGTGTTTTGGGAGTATCTTGACCTCTTGATTGGAATAAAATAAATCTATGGAAGACCCACGGAAAATAATTAGAGAAAAAATGCATAGCGATGCAACACTAAAGGTAACTGTTCAAGAACAATTCAAAACAGTAAACGATTTACTTGAAAAAAGCGTACCGAATGCAACATACTACATGTTGTTAATCTTGTCGTCTATTATTATTACTGCTGGATTGTTACTTAATAATACTGCAATCGTGATTGGAGGAATGCTCGTAACACCTCTGCTAACACCAATTCTTGTTATTTCTCTTGGTATGTCAGTCGGAGAGATTCCTTTAATAGCACGAACGAGTAAATTTGTTGCCTATTCATGCCTTTACGTTATTATTGGAGGAGTGCTGATGACTATTCTCTTTCAGGCACCATCTGAATTTACCGTAATTGAAAATAGTGTACGCACTGCCCTACTTTACTTCGTAGTTGCAATTGCCTCTGGTGTCGCCGCAACCTTTGCATGGATCCGTCGTGAAGTTGCCGAAACGTTGCCTGGTGTCGCTATTGCTGTATCATTAGTACCGCCGCTTTCTTTGATTGGTATCGGTCTTGGGAAATTTGATTTTGACTTCTCTGTTTTCTATCTTGTCATATTCTTATTGAACATGCTTGGTATTCTTATGGGAAGTCTAGTAGTATTCAGTCTTTCAAAATTCCACCGCATGGATCACACGATTAAACAAAAAAATGAAGAAGTTGTTGTCGAACAACATTTAAAAGAAATTAGTAAAGATTTAAATAAGTAATCTTAATATGAAAAAAAATATATCTATTCTTATAGGACTTATAATGGTTGCAGCTATCGTTATTATTGCTGTCACTGCAAGTAATAAAACTGAAAAGGAACCGGCAGAAAACGAAGTATTCGCGCAATGCATTGCTGACTCTGGAGCCACATTCTTTGGTGCATTCTGGTGTCCACATTGTATAAATCAAAAAGCTGCATTTGGTAACAGGGCTGGTAAATTACTTCCATACAAAGAATGTTCAACAGCTAACCGAAAACAAAACAGTCTCTGTCAAGAAGAAGAGATCGAAAGTTATCCAACATGGGAATTCGTAGATGGATCACGTATGACCGGAGAATTATCATTCCTTGAGCTATCTGAAAACACAGGATGTACTTTACCTGGGAACATTATTAATGACCCTATTAATAAAGCCTTAGAAGCAGCAGAAGATGTTGAAAATGCATCAGCAGCAATAACTGGATAGTATGTTCTGGACACAAATCTTTGACCTTACACTTGGGATAAGTACTGCATTACTCCAGGTAGTGATTCTTATCACTCTAGGACTCCACATATGGGGCAAAGAGACTGCTTTGTACCGATGGATAGCTAAACATAAGGGAGTTCTCGCATTTATCCTTGTGTTATGCGCTACACTAGGTAGTTTAGTATACTCTGAAATAATTGGGCTGGAACCTTGCCGTTATTGTTGGTATCAGAGAATATTTATATACCCACAAGTCCTTATTTTAGGGATTGCCTTATACAAGAAAGAAGTTGATGTAGTAAAAAAATATATTTATACTCTGTCAGCTCTTGGTATTGTTTTTGCCGGATATCATTATCTTGCGCAGAAATTACAGTCAGTTGTAACGACTAACTGTAATATCTACACTGTTGACTGCAGTAGCGCTTATGTAAATATATTTGGATATATTACTATTCCAATGATGTCGCTTACTATCCTTACAGCTATTATGTTGATTCTATCTATAAGAAAAAATTAATTCCTTTTTTAGTTATAAAAATTATTCTTTAATATGATTATCTTTGGGTTTTTATATATAAAATAAATGATTATCACTACTATTTTAATAGCTTGAAGAATTGGGTTAAGTTCAAGTACTGTAGATATGATAAGGATAATTATAGCAACCTATTTACTAGATAATAAAACCGACTATTTCAGTTTTGTTATCTAACTTACTCAAGACTATATCCCAAACTACCTCTACTACTGGCTCTGGCTCACCATCCGAAGGATACTGATGCATGTCTATATAAGGTAAACTATTAACTTCTAAAACTGCTGTTTCTTGCTCGGTATACGGCTTACTAATATCAGGACATATAAAGTCAACCCCTATTAAATCAGAACGTAAAATATTTGCTATTCGTATGAATAGGTCCATATTTTTACTATGGACAATTTTAGAGCAATTTATAACATCGCAACCATGAGACAGTACATATTTATCTTGAAGGTACATTTTAGTACCTTCAGATACTATTGTCTCAAGATTCATGTTATTATCCTCCAGATTTACTATAAGGTTCTCATTAATAGGAATTTTGTGTAACGTAGTGTTCATATCACTAGTGTCACCCCTACTTTTTTGCGCATTTTTTAAACTAATAAGTTCCATTATGGTTGCAGAACCATTTCCTATAACATGAGCTCGATCTTTCTGAGATACAAATACATGACTTTTTCCAACAACAGAAGCTCTAAACAGATTTCCTATAATATATTTTTCAACAATGAACGCAGGTGTGTACTGTTGAGCTATTTTTATAGCATCTAACAACTCTTCTTCTGAAACAATAGGACATGTAACATGGTGACTAAGTGATCCATTGTGTGGTTTCACAACGAGTGGAAACCCCAAGCTTTTTCCAAACTTTACTGCTTTATCAGCACAAGTAAAAAGCTGCCCACAAGCGACCGGTACATGATTTTCTTGTAGTATTTTTTTACAGAGGTCTTTATCGTCTATGTCAAAATAATCATTCTGAAAAATAGTAAGGGGTATACCCTCATAATAATAATTTTTATTATTATGAATAAGCTTAAAATCATTCACGTATACACCAAAAAATTTGATAGCTTTAACGTTCAAGTTTCGTTTTTTTGCCTCTTTAAAGAAGATTAAACTTCTATTATATAGCTTTGATTCGTCTGGGTTGTCAACAAATACCACAATTTTTATTACCGATAAAAATTCCAAGATTAATTCCCATACGTAGTCTTCGCGCTTTTTCTTACTTTGTGATATGTACAAACAGCTAAAAGGTTTTGAAAGTATTTCAGTAATTTTATTTATATAATATGAAAAATGAAGAGTAATATGACTCTTTCGTTTTGTCGGCCAGCAGTGTTTACAGTACATATTATTCATACTTTTAATATTTTTGGTTACCTAGAAGTAATTGTAAAGGCTCGCACAGGACCTCTATCACCTTTTTTGATTTTTAATGGAATTCCATAGAATAGAAACTTGTTGGGAAGTTTTTCTGTATGCACTAATTTTTCAAATAAAATAATATCCTTATTCAGTAAATAATGCTCAGCTACTTCATCTACCTCGGCAGTCAAACCAACAAACTTTGGTATTATTTTTACTATATGTTTAGCTATCTCAATAGTTATCTGTTCAATAAATATAATTCCAACACCTAACTGAATGTCTTCACTGGTTCCATTCATGACACAATCTCCATAAAAATCTCCAATTTTGTAATCGTCGAGAGTTTTACCACATTCATTACAACGAATTGGTGCTTTTACATGAGTACCATCATAACTGTTTATGTGAATACGCTTCATGTTCCAACTGTCATTGCCTATAATTTGAAGTTGCTAAATATCAACCTCAAGATCACCAAAATAAATAGGCATACTATTTTTAATTTGCAATATTAGGTCGATTATATTTATAGAAACTATTTTAACATGAAAAAACGCCTCTCGGCGTTTTTTACTGCAGAAATATGATTTTTATTTTTCTTCTTCTTTCTTAAGAGGAAATCCAATGTGTTCAAATAGTTTTGTCGCCTCTTTTTTACTTCCTGCAGTTGTTGTAATAGTGATCGAAAGCCCAAAAACATTTTTTAATTCGTCGTCTGAAGCTTCTGGGAAAATAGTGTGTTCTTTAATACCAAGAGTCATATTACCCATAGCATCAACAGAAGAACGTGTTAATCCTCGAAAATCCTTTGTTCGCGGTAAAGCAATATGTACCAACTTGTCCAGGAAGTGATACATCCGTGGTCCACGTATCGTCACTGTCTGACCAACAATATCACCTTGACGAATTTTGAATCCAGCAATTGATTTCTTTGCAGCACGCGGCGCAGCTTTTTGACCTGTTATCTGTGCAAGACGATCAGCTACAATATCATTCCAGTGCTTGTCAGTCTTTGCTCGCTTTCCTGTTCCAACGTTAATAATCACTTTCTCAATACGAGGAGCTTGTAGTGGATTTTTATATCCAAAAGCTTCTTTAAGCGAGTCGAATACATTATTTACTTGTTCTTTTACTAATGACATATATTTAAAAATTATTTAAGTTCTTGACCTGATTTTTGTGCGATACGAACTTTTTTAGTATCAATCATCTTGTATGACACGCGTGTTGCTTTCTTTGTTTTTGGATCAACAACTGCAACGTTTGAGATATGTAGTGGGAATGCCATTTCAACAACCTGCCCTTTTCCTGTTTGGTCTTTTCTCGCGTGCTTTTTCTTCATGTTAATACCCTCTACTAACACACGGTCATCTTTAAATATTCGAAGAACCTTACCAGTCTTTCCATTATCTTTTCCTGTCAAAATTATTACGTTGTCGTCTTTTTTTATCTTTGCCATATATTTTAGAGTACCTCTGGGGCTAAACTAGCAATTTTTTGGTATCCTAATTCTGAAATCTCGCGCGGAATTGGTCCGAAGATACGCCCTCCTTTTGGTTCTTTATCTTTTTCAAGAATTACCACAGCATTATCATCAAATGAAATATATGAACCATCTTTCCGTCTAAAAGGTTTCTTTTGTCGTACTACAACAGCACGCAGTACATCACTTTTCTTTACAGATTTTCGTGGTTCAGCTGATTTTACTGCAAGTACTACAATATCCCCAATTCGAGCGTAACGACGCTTCGAACCTTTCAAAACCTTGAACACTTCGGCTCGTTTACCTCCTGTATTATCAGTAATTATTACTTTTGTTCCTACTTGAATCATATATCTATTTGTTAATTACCTTGAACGTTTTGTCCTTTGATAATGGAATAGTTTCAACGATAGAAACCTTATCACCAACCTTGTACTGATTAGCTTCATCGTGTGCCTTATATTTTCGACTTTTCTTGTAGAACTTTCCGTACTTTGGGTGTTTAACAAAGCGCTCAACAAGTACCACAACGGTTTTATCCATCTTGTCTGAAACGACAACACCTTCTAGAACCTTTCCTTTTGTTTTTGTTGTATCTGTACTCATAATAATATTATTTAACTGCTGTGTTTAATGCGCTTTTACGTACGTTAAGCTCAGTCAAAAGACGTGCAATTTCTTTTCGTGTATTGCGCACCTTCATAACATCTTTTGCTCCAGCACCCGCTGTAGAAAATCGTATCTTACGAAGTCCTTCTCGTTTTTCTGTAATATCTTTTACAAGATCAGCTGTACTTTTTTTAGTTATATCTGTTTTTTTTGCCATATTACCCAATTTCACGACTAACAACTTTTACTTTGATTGGCATCTTCGCTCCTGCTTTTCGCAGTGCCTCTCGCGCTACGTCTTCTTTAACGTTATCAACTTCAAACAAAATACGTCCTGGTTCAACTTCGAAACAGAATCCTGTTGGATCACCTTTACCTTTACCCATACCAACTTCAGCGGCTTTTCTCGTAATAGGACGATCTGGGAAAATTCGAGTCCAATATTTTCCAAGTTTTCCAACGGTTCGTGAGATAACTTTTCGAGATGATTCAATTTGATTTGATGTAATACGCGCACCAGTAATAGCTCGCAGACCAAAGCTTCCGAACTGTAGGTTCGTACCACGTGTTGCCTGTAATGGACGTGTACGAAAGTTACGTCGTCCAACTTGCCATTTTCGGTGTTTTACTTTTTTTGGAAATAACATAAAACTATTTATTTTGATTTTCTAAACTGTCACCCTTGTAAATCCAAACCTTAACACCAATACCACCGTATGGCAATCGTGCTGTTGTTTGCGCGTAGTCAATATCTCCACGGATGAACTGTAACGGGATACCACCTTTCTTGATTTCTTCTCTTCGAGACATTTCTGCACCTCCAAGTCGTCCTGCAAGACTGATTTTTACTCCCTTCACACCTCTTACGCCCATAACTTTTTCAGCTGTTTGTTTTAGAACACGTCGGAATGGCATTCGCTTTTCAAGTGTTTCAACAATCATAGAACCTACGATTGCAGCGTTTGCATCTGGAGTTGTTACTTCAACGACATCAATCTTGAAATCTTCTGGCACTACAATATCATTACGTCGCATAAACTTCAAAAGATCTTTTCGAAGAGCTATAGCGCCTTCGCCTGATCGTCCAATAATCATACCCGGTCGTGATGAAGAAATAATAATACGCGTCGCTTTTCGACTTCGTTCAAGTTCAACACCACCGAGGTAACTATGACGTAATTTCTTTTCAAGATATTCACGAAGAAGTGTATCTGAGCGTACGAAGTCCTTGAATTTTTTACGATCAGCAAACCAGCGAGATTTCCAATCACGAAGTGTTACGATTCTATGGATATATGGATGTACATTATGTGACATAGGCTATGCGTTATCTTTATTAGCTGATTTCTTTGCTGTAATTTTTTTAACAACAGGAGCTTTTTGACCCAGGTCACTCTCTCCACCTTCGGTATTCACCTTGTCTTCCTTCTTTGCTTTTTTCTTCCCGTCTGCTACAGCTTGAGCTGAGCGATTGCGGGCAGATGCAGGCTTATCTGCAAGAAGTCCAAGAGCTACGTTTACGTGACTTGTTCGCTTTCGGATTGGGTGTGCTCGTCCACGTGATACTGGTCGGTGTCGCTTGTATGTAGGACCATCATCAACAGTAATTTCTTTTATATAAAGAGCCTCTGTTACTTTAAAGTTGTTTTCTGCATTAGCTTTTGCTGAAGCAATCAATTTTGAAATAGCGCGTGATGCACGTTTTGGCATGAATTGTAATTCAACCATAACAGCGTCAACCTTTTTCCCGCGCACAGCATCAGCTACAAGGCGAACCTTACGTGGTGATTGTCGATAATTTTTAAGAAAAGCTTTCATAGTAAATAATTATATATATTAAACGTTTGCCTTAGCTGCTTTAGCTGCAGTAATCTCAGCTTCTCGTTTCTTTTGTTCCAATTCCTTCATTAACTTACCTCCGTGACGGTGGAATGTTCGTGTTGGTGAGAATTCTCCTAATCGATGACCAATCATATCTTCAGTAACAAGAACTTCGATATGCTTTCGTCCATTATGAACACCAAACTTGAATCCAACCATTTCTGGAGAAATTTGAGAATTACGTGCCCATGTATTAATAACACCATTTTGTTCTGGAGTTTTCCCTTCAATTTTCTTTACTAGTTTATAGTCCACGTATGGACCTTTTTTAAGACTTCGTGTCATAACAATTTAAATACAAATTAAAATACGGCAGGTGCGCCCATATCGGGTTCTGCTGTACAGTGATTGCTATCTTAACAAATTACATAATAAAGTCAACTATTTTACCGTGAATAAATTATCTATCAAAAAACCCTGGTGAAACCAAGGTTTTTTGACGTATCTATTTGTACCTATAAGCCGGATTCTGTACCCTTATGGGCGATGATCATCTATCTGGGATGACTGTTACCAGTCACCTCCTGCGACTCAGACCAGTGCAACGCACTGGAATACGGTCTTGCACGAAGGTAAGGATTTTGCCGTTTCACCCATATATTACTATATGATTATCCCATATAGGGATTCGTATCCTTTCGGATTTGACGTCACTGCTCGCACCTCTATATTTGCATACGACGGGCGTTACCCGCTACCCTGCTCCACATATAAGATATGGCCGTGTCCGGACTTTCCTCCCTTGCAACTACAAGAGCAATCATCCAGTACAAACAGACTTATATAGTACAACTTAGAATAAATAAGTCAAACAAAAAACCTCCACACTTACTTATTGTAATGTGAAGGTTTTTTTAAAAAAGACTGATACCTAAATGTCGTATGTTGATGCAACAACAGCAATCTCGATGTTTCTTAACCAGACTTCATGCATCTCATCATGCTTCTCTTTGTAAGATGGTATGTTATTTGTCTTTTGTATATATGTTAACAAAGCATCTTGATAATAATATAACATATGGTGCGATTTCTGAAATGCAGTGTACATCTTATCGAGTAGTTTATACTTTTGCTCTTTCTGCACTACAACATTTTCAAGAACTTCATGAAAATGTTGTATACTTCGAGCTTTTTTACAGAGATAATTTATACACCACGCCTCTCTACGTTGATCATTTGTAACTAAATACTCAGCAAGAATATCATCGAACTTACGCTGATGAGTAGGTATACGGATCAAAATATTTCTGATCTTTTTTAAGACGTTTCCTTTTTTCCTTCTTATAAAGTTAATAGCAATTCGTTTTCGTTGTTCACTACTAATCTTTTCAAGAAAATCAAGATTCATTTTTTGTCTTCTTTCATATGAGAAAAAAGGTAATATAAAAATCAAAAACTCATATCTGAAATTTGTTATCAAATTCATGTTCTAATTTTTTAAAGGTTCAACCCTAAATTACACTAGAAGATAACACTATGTCAAGATAGCACCTATCATGCTACTATGTTAAATATGAATCCTATCATTCCATCAGTACTTGAACTTGTCGGTACCCTATTAATCGCTATGGCAGCACTACGTGTTCACCATCGAGTTCTCGGTGAACACAAAATAGACCAGCGTGTTTATAAAACTATGAAAAAAGAACAATACCTAGGTGTTCTTGGTATTGTTCTTTTAATTTCAGCTTTTATATTAGAAATTATTTTTACCACCTAGATTACAAATCCTCTTTTTGTAATTCTTCTATCGCCTTTTTTGCATTTTTCGAAAGTTTTTTTGGAATAAGAATATTTGTCTTGATATATAAGTCTCCATTATGGAATGTTCCAGCTGGAATTCCTTCACCTTTTACGCGTAATATTTGACCGGACTCCATACCAGTTGGAATTTTTACTTTAATTTTTTTCTCATCAAGTAATGTAACATCATATTTCGCACCCAACACCGCATCAGTTAACTTCACATCGAGATGCATTATGAGATTATTTCCCTCACGTTTAAATTTAGAATTCTGTTCAACAGCAATAGTTAACAGAACATTTCCCGCTTGACCATCAGAGAGTTGTTCACCATACCCTTGCAGTCGTAATGATTGACCGTTTTCAACTCCTGCTGGAATAGTTACGGTGATCTCTTTATCTTTATGTAAGTCTTGCCCATCTTTTAAATCTGGTACTGAAATCTTTTTCTCTACACCAAATACCGACTCACGAAACGTAAGTCGTACATTTAATCGAATATCTCGTCCGCGACGAACACGCTGCCCACCACCAAAGAAACTTCCAAGGATATCATCGAGATCAACATGCTGTCCATTACCAAATCCACCACCTTGCTGGAAACCAGAGAAATCAAAACCTCCGAACCCGCCTTGTTGTCCACCACCAAATCCACCCCCTGGTCCTGCTGATCCAAATTGATCGTACTGCTGACGTTTTTCAGGCTTTGAGAGAGTCTGATACGCTTCATTAGCTTCCTTAAACTTAGTTTCATCACCTCCAGATTTATCAGGGTGATACTTGTGAGCTAATTTACGAAACGCCTTTTTAACCTCGTCTGCAGACGCACTTTTATTAACTCCTAAAATTTTATAATAGTCTTTTGACATAATGTTGATTAGTTTAACATAGATTCAACCTACGCCGAGCTCCTTTGAATTTGTAACCAAAGTGAAGGTGTCGCAGACTACGAGGACTGTCTGAAGCTTCAGCTGAGTTCCGCAGTAAGTGAACGTCGGTTTTAAAATTCTTAGGAACGAAGTGTGGTTGCACATTTTTTGGTTACTTTTTTGGGTGACAAAAAAGTAACGGGGGAATAAACATTAGATTATATAATTAACTCCTCAAGATCGGACCTCTCCCGTCGCCAACTCCTCCTCGAGATACGACCTTTTCCCGCTTATTTCGCTTTGCGTAAATAAATTTGGTCGTGAGGCACTCCTCAAATTTATTTATCCTCTTCTACTTCCGCATCACTAACCTTATCATCACCTTTCTCAATTTCTTCACCTCCCGCTTGTACATCATTTGTATCTGCTTCGGCTGGGGCTTCACCTTGTTTTACTAACTCTTCACCAATTTTTTGCATACTGATTGAAAGTTCTTCTTGAGCTTTTCGTACTTCTGCTAGATCAGTTGATTCTTTCTTTCCTTTCGCCATTTCAACTTTTTCATGTACATCTTTCTTTACTTCCTCAGAAAGCTTTTCTTCATTTTCTTTCAGTGCTTTTTCAGCTGTAAATACGGCTGCATCAAGCATGTTTTTTGCTTCGACTAATTCTTTCTTTTGTTTATCTTCGTCAGCAAATTTCTCTGCATCGGCTTTCATTTTTTCGACTTCTTCATCAGAGAGTCCTGATGATCCTTCGATTTTAACAGAGTTTTCTTTCCCTGTTGCTTTATCTTTTGCTGAAACATTCAAGATACCGTTCGCGTCAACATCAAAGGTAACCTCAACCTGAGGAATTCCTCGTGGTGATGGAGCAATACCATCCAGTACAAATCGTCCAAGAGGTTTGTTATCTGGTGCCATCGATCGCTCACCTTGCAATACGTGAATTTCTACCGATGGTTGATTGTCTGCTGCTGTAGAGAATACTTGAGCATGTGAAGTAGGAATAGTTGCGTTCTTTTCAATTAAACGTGTCATCACTCCTCCCATAGTTTCAATACCAAGTGATAATGGAATAACATCAAGAAGCAGGATATCTTTTACATCACCTTGCAATACTCCGGCTTGAATAGCAGCACCGAGAGCTACGACTTCATCTGGGTTAATAGACTTGTTTGGTTCTTTGTTAAATATTGCTTTCACTTCATCAGAAATTTTTGGCATTCGAGTTTGACCTCCAACCAAAATAATTTCGTCGATTTCGCTAATACTAAATCCAGAATCTTTTACAACTTGTTTTGTAATTTCAATTGACTTATCAATGTATGGTGCAGCAAGTTCTTCTAGTTTTGCCCGAGTAATTTTTACTAACAAGTGTTGTGGTCCTGCATCAGTTGAAGTAACAAACGGAATGTTTGCTTCTGTTTCTGTAGTGCTTGAAAGTTCATGCTTTGCTTTTTCAGCTGACTCTTTCAAACGTTGCAAAGCAAGGATGTCTTTCCCTAGATCAATACCTGATTCTTTTTTAAATTCATCTTTAATGTAACGTACCAACGCTTGATCGATATCTTCACCTCCCATATGCGAGTCACCCCCTGTTGATTTTACTTCGATTACTGAATCACCAACCTCGAGAACCGAGATATCAAACGTTCCACCACCAAAGTCGAATACCACAATCTTTTCATCTTTCTTTTTATCAAAACCATATGCAAGCGCAGCTGCAGTAGGTTCGTTAATAATTCGTTTTACTTCAAGTCCAGCAATCTTTCCAGCATCTTTTGTAGCTTTTCGTTGACTGTCGCTGAAATATGCAGGAACCGTAATAACTGCTTCTGTTACAGTTTCACCAAGCTTTGCTTCAACATCAGCTTTAATTTTTGAAAGTAACATTGCTGAAACTTCCTCTGGTCGATATTTTGTATCACCCATAGTAACTTTTACATCACCATTATCTCCTTTTGTAACTTCGTATGGCAATTGATCAATATCTTTTTGTACAGACTCATCATCAAAACGATGACCAATGTATCGCTTTACACCAAAAATAGTATTCTTTGGGTTTGTTACCGCTTGACGTTTTGCCAACTGCCCAACAATTCGTTCTTTGTTTTTTCCTATTGCAATAATTGAAGGTGTTGTTCGGTTGCCTTCTGCATTTTCAACAATCTTTGGTTGCCCTCCTTCGATGATGGCAACAGCTGAGTTTGTAGTTCCTAAGTCGATTCCTATTATTTTAGACATAATATTTTTTAGTTAGTTTTTAACTTTTGTGTTGATAAACTTTTACTTTTGCAGGCCGAATAACTTTTCCATTCAACTTATATCCTTTCTGCATTGTTCCAATAATTTTATTGTCTTTTTTCTCATCATCAGTTTCTTCGATTTCAAGCGGTTCATGTAATTCTGGATCAAATGTATCTGTTTCTGCAATTTGCTCAACACCATAATCTTCGAGTGTTTTATGTAATTGCTGAGAAATATACTCAATACCTGTTCGCCAATTCTGATCTACCTTTTCCCAAACTTCTGTATTAGCCATCGCCGCATCAAAGTTATCGAGATTAGGCAATAATTCTAAAATCAAATCCGACTGTCCACGTTTTCTAATCTCAGTTCGTTCGTTATCAAAATTCTTTTGAAGGTTTGAATAGTCAGCAAGAGATCGTTGCCATCCGTTAAGATTAGTTTTAGCTTCAGTTTCAGACTCTTTTAACTTTTTCCGAAGCTTTTTCATTTTATCATTCACACCAGATTCTTCGACAATCTCTTCTTCCACTTCTAATTCAACATCGTCTTGAATATCTTTATTTTCATCACCCATATTTTTGAAACTTTAGGTTTATAATTTAAAGTATTTGTCATGCTGAATTTATTTCAGCATCTCCACCTTACGTTATTCTAGATCCTGAAATAAATTCAGGATGACAAGAATACACTACCTATTATAAACATATTTAAGTTTTTGACAAGTTTTTCACGACCAAAGAATTATTGTAATACTGTTATATGTGTGGTATATTATCGACATGAATAAGAAAAGTGGTAATTCCATACAGAAAAGCATCTTAGAGCTCTTACAGAGCAAGCGAGCAGCTGACATAGCCAGTATTACCGAATATGTAAAAGAACATTGCGACAGTGCGGCTCGAAAAGTAGCTATTAAATATGTCATTTCTCGCAGTCTCAAAAATCTAGAGAAAAGTGGTGATATTACTTTACATAAAACCGAACAAAGCTCGTTCGCACGATTAACATCAATAGGCCGACATAAATTACGATCGCTTCGATTATCTGAAAATACACACCTAATGCCACTTGGATGGGACGGAAAATGGCGTATAGTTATCTTAGATATTCCAGAGTCAGATAAAGAGAAACGAAATGCTTTACGATATATATTAAAAAAAGCAGGATTTGTCTGCTTGAAAAATTCAGTGTGGATCTCCCCTCACCCGTTTGAACATATGTTGGAAAACATGAAAGAAGACCTCGAGCTATCAAGCGAGCTTTCAATTATTGTTACAGACTACCTAGACGAATCATCTGAAGAAGAATTTAGAAGAGCTTTTTGGAAATAGTACTTGACTAGTAAACATCTTTTGATATACTTAAAATATCAAGACGAAGAGGGATCCGAACGGCTAATTACCTAAGGAGCCCTTTTCTTTTATCTCAATTTTTCTGCGAATATCATGACTCTCAAGATAGTCAAATTTTTCTCTACCAATCGATTTGTATAATGATGAAGCAAACTTCTTGTTGGGAAATAACATGGTTTCAAACCTACCTTCTTCAATCAAAAAATCAACCAACATCTTATAATCACCATCACCAGAAACAAGAATTATATTGTTAAAATCTTCCCGCTTATAAAGCCTCTTCATTATTGAGAATATAATATCCGAGTCAACGTTACCTTTTTTCTTACCAAGCATTGCAACATTATGCTGGCGAAATACAAGAATAAATCCAGCTGACTGTATTTCTTCATATAAACTTTCAATACGATCACCTTCTTGAACATATCCAAGATAATAATATGCTTTCCCAACATTATATTTCTTTTCAAGATATACACGAAAACGAACAAGGTCAATGTACCAACACGGCTCGCTTTTTGTAGTTCCCATATAAAGATTCTGACCATCTATATATGCAATATTTTCTTTATAATCAGACATAACTATATATTAACACACTCTAAAAATCATTCATGTGCGCGCAACAAAATTCAACTCTCGCTCACTTGAATATATGTTAGAAAATATGAAGGAAGATTTGGAATTAACCAACGAAATTTCAATAATAGTCACAGACTATCTCGACGAATCATCTGAAGAAGAATTTAGAAAAGCTTTTTGGAAGTAACTAACTCCTTTTCTTTACTTTTGTAAGTAATAACACTCCTGCAATCGCAAAAGGTACAGCAACTAACTGAATAAGCGTTGGATCGTCTCCTAAAATGAAAAATGCTAAAATAATTGTAAAAATTGGTGACATACTTGAAAGTGATATGGATTTTGTAACACCAATTCTAAATATACTTTCCACCCACATTATTTTTGTAATTCCAAATAATATGATTCCATTAATCAGAATGACAATCCACGTACTACCTGTTGGAAAAACAATAGTCTCACCTAACATATGAGCAAGTAGAAATAAAAATGGTGTTGCGATTATTGTTCTACAAAGCAATATTTGCTCACTTTTTAAAACTGAACGTACTTTCTTTTGCAAGTGATTACCTAATGGCACAATAAAAACTGCAAGCAATATTAATAAATCACCTATTTGAAAACCATAAAAATTTGGTAAAAAAATAATAATTGCACTAGCAAACATTAAAACAACACCCATCATATTATTTCGACTAATTCCTTCTTTCTTCCATACATTAAAGAAAAGAAATGTGAAAAGTATCTCCATTGTTCCAATGATAGCAGCATTACCCGGACTTGTATGTTCAAGTCCTAAAAAAAATAATGCGTAGAAAATAACTCCGTTAATCGCAGCAATACTAAGTAACGGAATAAGAAGCTCTTTTTTAAACACATTTACCCATGATCGACGTACTACAGCTAGTACAAAGAAAAATACAAGAGATATAGCAGTTGTCCACGCAAGTGCAGTAATAGAACCAAGACCGACAAAAGACAGTACTGTGAGAATTGGAAACAACGACCAAAGTACCGAACTTGATAATATGGTAATTTCACCAACTCTTTCTTGTGAGAGATTTTTCATCATAATAGTTTTCTAATATCATTTACAACTTCATCGACATGCTTTGAAGCGTCAACAACAACAGCGCCTACCTTGATCGCCCTGCATTCGAACTCTTTATAAGTTTCTAAAAGTAACTGTTGAATTTCTGGATGTTTTCCAAATTCATTATCTTCCCTTTGCATAATACGATCAAGAAACATCTCTGGCGAGCATTGCAACAATATTGTTTTATCAAACAATTCTTCTAGTTCATTAAAGTTATCAGCCATTCCGAAAACTAAAACAGTTTTGTTACTACTAATCAATTGTTCCAGTTTCTTTCTATCACATAACCATGCATGGCTTTTTACGAACTCAGCATTTAATTCTGCTTTATAATCAACAACAACTCCAGTTTCACGATGAAACCAGTGACAAAGTCCATCGACTTTGTCGACGTCAATAGTTTTATATTCTTGCTCTGCTAAAGCTTTTGCAACAGTAGACTTTCCTGTTCCTGATATTCCTGTGATTAAAACTTTCATAAATATTATTTCTTACAAATATAAAATATAGGAGGATACTTTCTCTGGTCTTCTTTAGATATTTGATATTCAGCATTAACTTCCAATATCTCAAATCCAACTTCTTTTATTTGACTTATAACTTCGCACTTTGACGGTATGTGAATATATTGCTGAGTAACAAATGTTCTGTCATTACCTCTTGTTTCGCGTGCAAAAAACCTGTCGCCAAAATCAATTTCTGGAATATTAAATCCTATTGGTTTTAAAATGTATAATCGAACCCATTGCCAAGCCCAGAATAATGTCAGTTTTTCCCATACCAGTCTCGGATGTGCTGTAAATATGCAGATTCCATCCTTCTTAAGAACTCGATACATTTCATGCAATCCTTGTAATCGATTATCTTTACCTGGAATTTGTGTCCAACCTTGATTAGAAAATAAAACATAATCAAAACTATTATCTAATAGATCAAGACGTGTAGCATCACCAATTCTATAATCAATATCTAACAATTGTTCTTGAGCTATTTTTTTTGCACTCTCAATCATCTTTGGAACCAAATCTATAGCAACAACATCGTATTCTTTTTTAAATAAAGGAATAGTTGTACGTCCAGTACCACAGCCTAAATCAAGAAGTTTCCCTTTAACAGTAAAATATTTATTTATAAAAAATTTCTCTCCTATCCAAAGACCGCTATGCGCAAGTTTTGCATAACTCTTTTGTGCGTTCTCTCCTGAGAATTCTTCGACGACAAGTTGTTTAAGATTTTTCATACTTACAGTATATCAAAAAACCACCGTAAGGTGGTTTTTTGTGAGATTCTGAAGCAAGTTCAGAATGACAAGATTATCGTTTTGACCAAGCTGGACCCTTTCGAGCTTTCTTCAATCCTGGCTTCTTACGTTCCTTACGTCGCGGATCTCGTTTTAAGTGACCAAAAGGTTTTAAAACAACTCGCATTGCTGGATCAAGCTCTACCAATGCTCGAGCGATTCCATGTCGTACGGCTCCAGCCTGGGCTGATATACCTCCTCCACTTAGCTTTATTGAAAATTCAAATTGTCGTTCAATCTTGCCTTTCGTAAATGGTTCTTGAACAACTTTGATATATTCTTCTACTGAAAAGTATTCTGAAAGACCTTCTTTACCATTGATAACAAACTTCATCTTCTTTGCATCTGACATTCGTAAGACTGCTGTTGCATTCTTACGTCGTCCGATAGTTTGGATGTATCCTTCGATCTTTTTATCAGTAATAATTACTGGTGCTTCTTGTACTGTGATTGTTTCTAGTTCAGACATATATTTATTCACTGATGATTAGATTCTTCATAATGTGTTGTCGCAATCGATTATTTGGAACCATACCGTATACTGCTTTTGTAAATACATCCTTGTATCCTTTACGGTCAATCAAGTGTCCTCGTGTTTCTCCTTTCAAACCTCCAGGGTATCCAGAATAGCGTAGGTATACTTCGTCCAACTTCTTTCCCGAAAGATCTATTTTTGAAGCATTTTCAATAGTAACCTTTACTTTTGGCATAACATGTCGTTCGTAGGTTGGCTCTGTCTTACCACGAAGTAACTCGGCAGCTTGTGATGCGATACGACCAAGTTTTTGGCCAGTTGCATCTAGTGTATATTCTTTTTTTACTGTTGTGTTTGCCATAATATTATACAAATTCAATGATAGCTCGCGGACTTGCGTCACCTTGTCGCGGAGGTAGTTTAGTAATACGTGTATATCCTCCTGCTTGATCAATATATTTTGGCGCAATAACGTCAATCAACTTCTTTGCAGTTGTCTCTTGGTTTCCTAGTCGTGTGATTATTAATCGACGATTTGCTAATGTAGCATTTCGAGCTTTTGTTATCAGCTTTTCAATGATTGGTCGCAATTCTTTTGCTTTTGCTTCGGTTGTCATGATCTTCTCATCACGCACCAAAGAGACTGCAAGTCCTTGCAATAGAGCTCTTCGTTGATTAGCTGGTCGTCCAAATTTTCGGTTGGCGTTGTGATGTCTCATGGAAAGTAATTCTAATGATTTATGACTTTAATGCAAGTCCGCTGTCTTCTAAAATTGTTTTAATCTCTTCAATCCCCTTTGCCCCGATTCCATCAAGCGATGAAAGGTCAGACTCTGTCTTTTGTACCAATCCTCCAAGTGTTCGGATATTAGCATCTGCCAAAGCGTTCAAGGTTCGTGTTGAGAAATCTACACTGTCGATTCGAGTTTTTAAAATATCAGTTACGTCTACCCCTTCTTCTGAGGAATCTTCTGACGTCTCTATAACTGGTGCTTGGATTTCAATAGCTGCTGCCATTGCTTCGTAATCTTGCTCACTCAAGTTAAGCATTGTCTTGATTTGAGTTAACATGATCTTCATTGAATCTTCAAGAGCTTCTTTTGGTGTAAATGTTCCGTCAGTTTCAATATTAATTCGCAATTTGTTAAAGTCTGTTCGGTCTCCAACACGCGTGTTTTCAACTTCGTAGTTAACTTTTCGAATTGGTGTAAATACCGCGTCAACAAAAATTGTTCCAGCGTCTACCTTATCTTTATTCAGGTTTTCTTTTCCAACAAAACCAAGTCCTGTAGCAACAGTGATTTCAGCTTCGAAACCATCTTTTCCTGTAGATTCACAAATATATTGTTCCGGATTAAGAACTTCAAGTTCTCCTGATACTTTAATATCAGCTCCTGTAACCTCTTTACTTCCAGATACTTTAATAGTAGCTGTCTGAGAACCTTCTCCTGTTACACGGAAACGAACTTGTTTTAGGTTAAGTAAGATGTTAATAACATCCTCTTTAACACCATCAAGTGTTGTAAACTCGTGATCTGCACCCTTAATCTTAACAGCAATAACTGCAGCTCCTGGTAGAGATGAGAGAATAATTCTTCGTAGTGAGTTACCTAAAGTATGCCCGTACCCAGGGTAAAGACCGTCGATCTCGTAAGTCCCTTTAGTTCCGTCTTCTTTTACGGCTTTTAACTCTGATGGTAGTACAATGTTGTGATGAGACATATGATTGCAAATTAATTTAGCTCTAATAAATAGTTCTAATGTTTAACGACTGTAGAATTCAATAACGGCTTGTAAATTAAGGAAAGGATCAGGATCTTTCGGTGTTCCCTTTACTTGTCCTTGCATCTTTGTGTTATCCCAGTTCAACCATGCAGCTGTTTTATGATTCTTCAGTTTCTTGTCGAGCTCTGCAAATACTATCTTACCTTTACTTCCTTCACGAAGTTCAATAACATCGCCTTCTTTTACTGCAAACGATGGAACAGTCGTTCGTTTTCCGTTTACCAAAAAGTGTCCGTGTGACACCAATTGTCGAGAAAGTCCACGTGTGTGAGCTACTCCTAATCGATAGACTACGTTATCAAGACGAGTTTCTAAGTGCTGAAATAATTTCAAAGCAGGCGATGTTGCTCCACTTTTATCTGTAGCTTTTTTAACATAGTTAGAGAATTGTCGTTCACGAATACCATAAGTGAATCGTACACGCTGCTTCTCAATCAATTGCTTTCCGTAATCAGTTGGACGTGACGGACGTTTTCCACTACGCATACCACGAGCTTGCGCGAGCATGAATTTTTGAGTTTGAGTTTTTTCGTAAACTCCAGCACCTAGACGACGTGCAACTTTATATTTTTTTACTTTAATGATAGCCATAATTCTATATATTACACGCGACGCGCCTTAGGTGGTCGTGGACCATTGAATGGAACCGGGGTTCGATCAATAATGTTAGTAATATCGATACCTTGTGCAGTAAATGAACGTACCGCTGATTCACGTCCTGAACCAACCCCTTTCACAACAACATTCACTTCTTTTATACCAATAACCTTGGCTTGTTCTCCTAGAAGTTTTCCAACCTCAGCAGCTGCAAACGGTGTACCTTTCTTTGCACCTTTGAAACCTAGAGCTCCTGATGAAGATGCTGCAACAACATTTCCAGTCTTATCAGTAAGTTGTACTAACGTATTGTTGTATGTTGATTGAACATACAGTGTTCCTTCTGCTAGTTTCCTTTTTCCTGTACGCGAAAGTGCTCGGTTCTTTAGACCTTTGTTTACTTTTGTTCCTTTCTTTGTGATGATACGTTTCTTTCCCATATTATGTCTTTGAAACCTTAGTTCGTCCTGATGCCATGGTATTTCGCTTGTTTCCACGAACTGTTCGAGAATTGGTCTTTGTTCGTTGTCCACGAACTGTTAACGAGCGAGCGTGTCGCATACCACGGTATGACTGAATATCTTTTAATCGTTTAATGTTCTGACTCTTTTCACGTCGCAATTCACCTTCGATCAAAAATGCTTCAATCAATATACGCAGCGCAGATTCATGCTCCGCAGTAAGATCTTTTACTTTTGTCATAGGGTCAACTTTAACTTGTTCGATAACTTTAGCAGCACGTGTCATACCAACACCATATACAGCGGTTAGACCGTAACGAACTTGTTTGTTATCTGGAATTGTAATACCTGCGATACGCATAGGGATATTATATGTAAGTTAATTAATTAAAGTTTAAATTATGTACATTCTCTGAGTTCTTTACAGTCTATCCTTGACGAGCTTTACGTCGTGGAACTGGACTAATACGAACAAGACGCCCTTTGCGTTTTACAATGCTTTCTCCCTTCTTTAGATTTCGTTTTGCAATTGATGTCTTAATTTTCATATAGATAAAAAAAATTCAGGGTACATTTCTTTATGTATCCTTTTGGTTGCTTGTTTAGCGAGAGTAAGTATACACAATCTATAAAATAACGCAAGCGCTTATTTACAGTCGTTTTACAAGTCGAGCTTTACCTCCATATGGGTCGAGTAAGATCTCTACCTTATCACCTATTAATACGCGAATTCGATATAATTTCATTTTTCCAGCAAGATATGCAATCTGATTTTCACCGTTTTCCATTTCTACTCGAAACATAGTATTCGGTAATGCTTCGGTTACGATTCCTTTTACTGTTGGTTCTGTTGATTTTGCCATAAATTAATAGTAGCAGAGTTACTACACAGGGTCAATCTATACACCAAGTTCAAGAACCTCAACTTTCACCTTCTCTGGAATTGAACGCAGCCATACAGGGTACATTTTTAAACTCGCTTTTTGAATACCGACAAACGCTGACATAGAGGTATTAAAATTCTTTTTCAAGATTCCAACTGCTGTTGTTTCAATAAGTTCAGTGTCAACTTGCCATTGAAAATCAAATATTCCTGCAATAGTAAATTGAACCGACGTGTCAGATTCACTTACAACTGCTGGGGTAACAATATTAATTGATACATCTTCAAAGTTTGTTACAAGAATTGGTTCACCTGCATACCCTTCTACAATTTCTTCTGCCAGTATCTGACTCAGCTCTGCACGATGAAATAATAATCCATATAACGCTCCCTCTTCTTTTATAATAACCTTGTCGTTATCCTCATCATCACTTGTCGGCAATGAAGTAAATGAAACACTTGAAAGTTTTGGAAAGAAAACAAATGCTTCGGGAATTTGTGCAGGTGCTTCTTTAACAAGACGGTCCTTTAACATATTATTTAAGGTTTCTTGCGCACTTTCTTTATCAGTGTCGTCAACAACTCGTCGTACCCCTGAGAATCCACCTACCATCGCGGTTTTTGATCGTGCGTATTGTGTATCAAATTTTGAACTACCGGTTTCACGCCATCCAGGAATAACAAAGTCAGCAAGTTCAGTATTATATTCTTCGCCTGGCTCATCTGCGTATACAACCACCTCCAATGATCCTGGTGTATCACCTGATGCCGCTGGAATAGTAATTGCTTTTCCTTTTGCTATTTTATATATAAGCCCTTCTGTCGTTTCAAATCGTGTCTCTTCAATCAATCGTTGCGACGATGATTCTTCGTTATAAACCACGATCGTTCCTTGCGCTTTTTCTTCGACAAATTCAGCTTCACCTGCGGTTACTGGTTGTGATAAGACTTCCTTAAGTGTAATGATTTCGTATTCGAAATCATCATCTACTGCCTGTTTGTATGCAGTCACTGTTACTTCTCCTTGGACTTGCGCGAACTCAGAAACAATCTCAATACGTGCACTACCCATAAATGTCCAAGCAATCAATCCCCCGACAATAACAAAAAGTATAACCCAAAAGACTACACTCGACCCTCTACTGTGGTGTTCTTTGTAGCTGTGAGTAAATCCTGTCGGCTGAGCTTTTTTGGTTTTCTTCTCACCTACTGCAGACTGAACTGATTGATGGCGAACAGGTACTGTTTTTTTTGACGTTACTGAAGTACGAGTAGACTCAGAAGTTTTTGAAGATGGTCGTTTTTTGATTGTAATGTCTCGAATGGTTTTTTTTGGCATATGTAATGTTTATGTAATTAATCTGTTATGAGCAAAAAATGCACCTGCTACAATAAATGGATCTAAGATAACCTCTTCATCGGTCACCAAGCCTTTGATTGTAGTACGTGACTCGTGCAGAGAAAAAGCTTGATCAGATACAACGAGCGAACTCAACCGACCGTCAGTTAATATTTTTTCATACCAATCTTGATACGCTGATTGCATATATACGTACATATTTCTTGGAAATAATCCACGCCCTGCAATATGATCCAAACCTTTATGAAGTAGTGACTCAACATGATCTAGTGCTTTTGGCGCAATACGACTTATTTTTGATTGATTTACTTCATCAAGATGTCCGTCGTTGTACATAGAAAGTAACTCTTGCATGTGTACTGGTTTCTGCCCCATTAATTCAGAAAAGCTGCGTACAATAGTATGGTCGCCAAACGGAATTGACATAACTTCTTGAATATAACCCTTACGAATTACTGCAAGATCAGTCATTTCACCACGCACATCAAGTATAGTGTAGTCTTTTGGCACTGAATCCATATGCGCTAGAGCAAAATATGATGCGAACATGGCAGTATGAAATTCTACATCAGCATGAAAACTGCTATGAATAATCTGTTCAATTTCATCACGAACATCACGCGGCATCATACTCATAAATGCTGTAACTTCGGCACGTTCAGCTTTCTTTCCAAGAGGGTCGTTATAGGTATAACCATTTAATTCGATGTGTACGATATTGTGCTCAAGAGGTACGTGACCGTCACCAATTTTTCGCCATTCTTTATGCTCTTGATTATTAAATTTTTTAAACTCAGCATTCACAAGATCGTCAGCAAATCGTTTTGAAAAAACAAATGGATGACGCTTACGGTATGAAATGGTTCGCACTTGGGCGGCATACCAAGGAGAAGCGACAAAAACAAAGACGCGATCTGGTGCGCATGGTGCTTGAGGAATAAGCACTGACAAAACTTCACGCAATGCATTTTTAACAGTAAACAATAAGTGTTCAGCGGTAATTTCTTGATACACCCCAATACTGATACGTTTTGTAGAAAGAATAACAGGTCGTTTTTCTGGTACATATTTCACCCACGATCCAGTAACACTGTTTGAACCAACATCAAATACTAGGCATGTTTTTTCTTCTTTCTCTTCCGAGTCAAATAACATACTTATAGTATAGCAAGTATCGTTTAAATCACGAATATACTTGTGGGAAATTTTGACTTTTTATAGACAAATCTATACAGTAAAAATAACTTACAGAAACATTAACAAATACATGAGTCATGAAAAAAATGAACTTAAGTGATTATGAAGGAGCCGTAGCAAGACTACAAAAACATTTTGGTGATGCACCTACTATGTGTATCACCACTGGAACATCTGGACCTAGATTTGAAGCTGAAAACAAACCTCTTGAATTCAATAAATTTTTAGCGCTTCCATTTGGTAATGCATACATCCATATGGCAGATGGTCATGCTGGGAAAATTGATGTAATTGAGATCGCTGGGAAAAACGTATGTGTACTGCAAGGTAGACTGCACTTCTATCAAGGCTATACGATTGAGCAAGTTGTATTTCTGTCACGCGTTATGGTGCTATGGGGTTGCAAAAAATTCCTTTGCACCAACGCATCAGGAACACTCAGTGAATCAAAGAAGGTTGGAAAAATTGTAAATGTTACTGATCATGTGCTTCATGGAAGTCTCCCTAATCCTATGATTGGAATTCGAGACAAAGAGCTTGGTAAACTATTTACTAGCATGTATAAACCATATGGCCTTGCACCAACAATTGAAAAAGTCATGATGAATCTTGACCAAGATGTCGAGCTGAAAAAAATGGTCGTAATTAGTGGTGTTTATCACGCAATCGCTGGTCCATCGTTTGAAAGCTTAGCAGAGGCAAGTGACTATAAAACAAAAGCTGACCTAGCTGGAATGTCGACCATACCCGAAGTGATTGCCTGGCGTTCTATGAACATTACAGACATCGGTGTACTAGCGCTTGTAACCAATAACACACCAGTAGTTGGACAAGGTTCTCTTGTGACACATGAAGACAATACCGCTGTAGCAGAAAAAGCTGCACCGTACTTGCGACTCTTGATCACAGAGATAGTAAAAGTAGTAGCTTAAATTATGCTACAAAAAAAGCCCCGAGTTCGGGGCTTTTCTATTGCAAAATTGCTTTAATACGACGAACTCCTTTTGAGCTTGATTCTTCTTTTTTGATTTTAAATTTTCCAAGCTCAGATGTGTTGTCTACATGTGGGCCGCCACAAAATTCTTTTGAAAATGCATTTTCAGGATCTCCTACAAAATATACGTTCACCATGTCAGGATATTTTTGACCAAATTCCATCTGTGCACCTAGAGCTTCGGCGTCTTCACGTACCATTTCTTTTTTCACTACAGGCAATGCTTCGGTAATTTTTTCATTTACAATATTTTCAACTTCTTCTTTTTCTTCTGGAGTCATCTTACGATCAAAGACAAAATCTATACGTAGGCGCTCTGGAGTAATATTACTTCCTCGTTGTTTTACATCAGAGCCTAAAACTTGTTGTAGCGCCGCAAGTAATAAATGATGTGCTGTATGTAATTTCAAAACTGCAGGATCGTTTGTATCAGAGAGACCTCCTTTAAATTGACCAGCTGATGAACCACGAGATTTTTCTTGATGTTCTTTCATTTTTTGCTCAAAAAGATTTATATCAATTTCTTCGCCTTTTTCAACTGCAAGCTCTTGTGTCATCTCTAACGGAAAACCAAATGTCGTAAACAATGTAAATGCATCGCGCTCGCCTTTTTCAAATTCTTTCATCCCTTTATCTAGTGTTTTTTCAAAAGAATGAAGCTCTTTTTTTAAAGCTTCGTACTGACTATTAGAAAGCAATTGATCATAAATATCAATATACTGCTGTTTACAAATCTGAACAACGTTCAATAAGTGACCTATCTTCAGACCATTTGATAAAGCTTTACTCATAGATATTCTGATTAATCTACGTAAAATATATCCTCGCCCCGTATTTGAAGGTGTTAAATCTTCACTAATAAGAAAAAGTGTTGCTCTCATGTGATCAGCAATAATTCTAAGATCAAGCCCGTTCGACTTGAAAGTACCGTCGTTATCCTTTGAAATAACGACACTCTCTTTAAGATATTGTAAAACTTTACTAAATAAATCAGTATCAAAAATACTTTGCTTGTTTTGCATTACTGCAGTCAGTCGTTCGAGCCCAGCTCCAGTATCAATATTTTTCTTTGGCAACTCACCTACAACTTTGCCATCCTCTTGCTTGTACGACATGAAAACATTATTCCAAATTTCAACAACATCTTGTCGCTCGTCTGCAACTTCGAACTCATCAGCAGTAAGGTTACCTATACCATTTATAGTTAAGTCATAAAACATTTCTGAGCTCGGTCCTGCTGGAGAGTCCGCTCCCGCTGTCCACCAGTTATCTTTTCCGTCACGATAGTAGATACGACTTTCGGGAACATATTTTTTCCAAATTACTGCAGCTTCATCGTCTCGCTCAACACTTTCATTACCAGCAAATACTGTAACGTATAGGCGTGCAGGATCTAGCCCAAGGCCTTCTTCTTTATCTGTTAAAAATTCATAACTCCACTTAATAGCATCTTCCTTGAAATAATCACCAAGCGACCAGTTCCCCAGCATTTCAAAAAACGTTGCATGCGTATTATCGCCAACCTCGTCAATATCAACCGTTCGTAAGCATTTCTGACTACTCGCAAGTCGAGTGCCTTGCGGATGACCTTCACCTAATAGATATGGCATCAATGGCTGCATTCCAGCCACATTAAATAATGTAATATTTCTATCTTCTCCATCAGATTCTGGAATCAGTGGTGCCGACGGTAAAACTGCATGCCCTCGCGCCGAAAAAAAATCTAAAAATCGTTGTCGTATTTCGTTACTGTTCATAACTAAGAGTATATATAAATCTGTGTAAAAAAGAAACACAGGAGTCATTGGCTACGATTTTTAGGAAATAAAACTATCTTATTCCTTACTACATTTGATATACACTTGTGACGACCGTCACAAGTGTATATATAAATTTTATTCTCATTCTATCTATTGTAATTATTGAATTACGCCACCTCCTAGACATTGTGTACCTTTGTACATCACAAATGATTGACCCGCTGCAACAGTACTGTCGGTATGTTCTAATTTAATAACCATATAAGTATTCTTCATACCAGCGATAGTAAAAGGTTTTTGTCCGCCATGATATCTAATCTGCCCCGTAAATGATCCACCCATATTTGGTACAGCACTCATCCAACTTACACTCTCTAAATGAATCTCTTGCGAATTTGTATTCCCTGTATCTGAGTTTTGAGAAACCGTAATAGTGTTATCTTTCACATTTTTTGCAACGATATAATACGGAGCATCATCAGTACCTTTTTTTGTAACAGTAAATCCATGTCGTTCGCCAAGCGTGAAAAATAGTGCACCATTGTGTTCACCAATTACATTCCCGTCAACATCAACGACACTTCCTTTTTCTTCATCAATATAATGACCAAGGAAGTCTTTCATGCTAATTTTTCCAATAAAACAAATTCCTTGTGAATCTTTTTTAGCAGCTGTTGGTAATTCAAACTTTTCAGCAAGTTCACGTACAGTACTTTTTTCTAAATGACCTACTGGAAATAAACTTTTTGAAAGTTGATCTTGAGTCAACGTCCACAAGAAATAACTCTGATCTTTACCGTCATCTTTTCCTTTATGCATTTCATACATATCTGTTTTTTCATTAAAAATATTTTGTGCATAGTGTCCTGTTGCGATAGCATCAGCGTCATGTTCGAGCGCCCATTTCAAAAAGCCTCCAAACTTTACTTCTTTGTTACACATCACGTCTGGATTAGGAGTTCTACCAGCGCGATATTCCTCAATCATATAATCAGCGACACCTTGTTTGTACTCTTTTTCTAAATCAAGTTCGATAAATGGAATATCTAAGTGTGCGCATACTCGCATGGCATCACGTCGTTCATCTTTCCATGTGCACGGAGTCCAGTCAGGTTGCCACGTACGAATAAAAACCCCGACTACATCGTGACCTTGCTCTTGAAGTAATGCAGCAGAAACTGACGAATCAACTCCACCAGAAACTCCTACGAATATTTTCTTTTTTTCTTTTGTTTCCATAATTTTGAAAATCTAGCTTTTCTTAGAAAGTTTCCAAACTGCATCCCACTGCGCTTTCATAACCGTCACAAAGTCCTTACTTTGTATGGTAAAACCAAAAGATTCTCCACCAGCTGAAATAAAGGTTACTTTATCTGCGTAAATCCAATAACTCATACTCCACTCCATCCAGTCTGGAGCATACCTAAGTATTCGATGGTATTTTTTTGTACCTGCCAAATAGGGGTACGTACTGAAATCAACATTGCGATCATCATGTTGTCTAATGGCAGAAAGATTGATATTTTTTTCATCACGTCTTTTATGGTGCCACTCAATATATTCCATATCAACAACCTGAATCATGTCTTTCATTGGCCACATAGTATATGTATCTATATTTTCATACCATAGTATGTCGCTCAACATTTTTTCAATATTCTTTCTCCCGGAGAAAAATCGGATTCTTGGTTCTGTCACGCGTGTATTTTCTTTCAGGTCTTTTGCAATAATTTCAAAATTTTTCTTTGTCGCAGTAATCATTCTTACTTGATCATCTAAAGCTTGGCTAATAACCTCTGGGTCATTAAGCACAAAAATCTTTTGACCATTCTCGAGCTTTTGCATAACAAGTCCTCTTTTTTCTAATATTTTTAAACCATCATGAACCGTTGTTTTTGGCATATTAGTATTTTCAGAGACTTTTCTCACCGATGAGGAACCATTTTTTATCAACTCTAAATATACTCGCTGAGCGGTACCTGATATACCAATTGTATTTAAAACATCTTCTAATTTCATAGAAATTAACTATATCACGACGGATTTCGCCGTACAATGTACTTCTTGTATTAAACAATATAAAATACACTTTGTAAAGATTCATTGTTCATTAAAAACTAAAGAGATGAAAAAGCATTTGGTGAGCATAATCTGCTCAAACTCAAAAACATTAATCAACCTTCCCTTCTTGCAAGATATATCAAAGAATGGATTTCAAAACGAAGAATGTCTTCATTCTTTTCTTAAGCAAAAATATGGATCAGTAGTGTCTTACTTTATGGAATTTCTTTTGAATGGTCATGATCTAGCAAAAAAGAATGGTTATTCAGAAATTTCTGAAAGCTTTTTATCTAATTGGTATGAAGAATCAGGTATCGATATTCTTACTGGCGAACAACTCAAGGGTGGTTCTCACGAAGAATGGAGAATACGTAGTCTATTAGCATTAGCTATTACTAATGATGAATTAGTAAAAAACGTACTAACAAAAGGTACTCGTGAACACAATCACATACTCTTATCGGAACTTGTACCGTGCCAAGATATTCACATCTTAATCGGTGCTCTCTTGCAGGTGGAACACTTTGTTGGATTTGAAATGCGTTCTTTGATTAAAGGATTTGAGAACCCTGCAAGCGTTACTTATGGCGAGTTTACTAAAGTAAATCCCAACACAAATAATGCGACACACCAGTACTGGTACGATCATGCAATACATGACCCAAGACATTTCAATGAAATCTTTCAAGCAACACTCAATACTAAAGGCTTAAATATTGAAAGAGTAAAACAAGGTATCGATATTATGTATAGAGCAAAATATCAGTTTTATTCACAAAGATTAGGCGGCTACACTAAGTAGTCGTCTTTTTTAATTTTAGGTAAAAATGAAAACAAGGCCGGCTGATTGTTCAGCTTGCCTTGTTTTTTAAGTTTAATTTATGTTGCTCCCAAACGAGAATCTCATTAATGACTCTTGTAGCCCAAAGTGAATCATTCACTACAGCAGATTCTCCTGCGTTCACATTATAAACACCATCATCACGCATACGTACAAGCTTACCACCTATAAGTGAAGATTTAACATCAACACTCACAACAAACTGCGCGCGGTCAAAATCAACAATATAAACTGTATAGTCAATATGTTTATGTTGATCAACTTTGCCACTTGTTTTTTCAACTACCACAGCACGCCTATCCATTTTGATAATTTTTTCAAAAAGTAACTCAGAATGATTACCAATTTCCCAAATATCAATAACGCGGTTCATTTCATCTTCAATATCCTTCGTTTTTACCTGTGTGTTACGTACGATAAATACAAGTTGATCTCGATACTCTGAAAGAATAGAGAACTGGCCTTGATATTGAGGTATAAGCGATAATTTAATCCGCTTTTTTATCCCGTCAAAATCAAGTTCGAAATTCATGTAACATACACCAGTACTAATACCTCGTGTGACGGACTTTGTTATTTTCATATTCTGAGCGCCCATAGCGCTCAGAATTCGCTGAACTCGCTTATAAAAAGCTGTCAACTTACTGAACGTTTTTCTAGATCTCATAATATTTTCTTTTGTAAATTTAACTTCTTTGTACCACAAACACGGCCAAGAGTCGAATTTAAACTTCCATCAACTTTTTAAACATTTCAAATGTTGCTCGTACATCAGCAAGTGCTGTATGAGCTTTTTCGTTCTTAATACCAAAGTGTTCACACATTGCGCGCAAGGTGTATCGCGTAACATCTTTATCGTCTTTTAGTTTTGCGATAGCAAGTGTTAATGTATCAATACACGCATAAAACATTTTATTTTCTATACCACATTCTTCAAAAGTTTTTTCAATAAATGAATAATCGAAACTAGCATTATGCGCCACCATTACAGCACCTTCAGTTTTTGTCGCGAGTGTCTGCATTGCCTCTTGTTTCGTATGTGCAAACATCCACGCGTCTTCGTTATATCCATTCACACGCAGGGCTCTTGTATCAGCTGTTTCAATATGTTCTGGTTTTATTTTAATTTCAAATTCTTCTTTTACTTTAAATGATCCATCGTCTTCACGCATGACAATCATACAGCCTATTTCAATAATTTCATGCTTTAAAATTTTTATCCCCGTTGTTTCTACATCAATAAAAGCTAATTTCTTTTGAATCATAATCTAATTTAAAAAGTTACGTTTGTTATTAACATGTCCTTCGTGATTAGTCGCATAATGAACTTTTCTATCACTACCATGCAAATAAAACAAGTATGGTGTTTCAGTCGGATTAAGCGCAGCTTTGATTGAACCGATACTTGGATTACCGATCGGTGTTGGCGTAAGACCTTTGTTAGTATATGTATTATATGGTGAGTCCTTACGTAAATCTGCAATCGTAAGATCACTACTTCCTTTACCAAGCTCATAAACAAACGGTGCGTCAACCTGCAGTGCCATACCTTTGCTAATGCGTTTCCATAAGATACCAGATATGACGGCACGCTCATCTTTGTTTGTTGTTGCTTCTTTTTCAATAATCGATGCCATGATAATTATCTCATCTAGTGTATGTTCAGAATTTAATAGATGACTACTTAAGTCGCTCATCTTATTCAAGAACGCATCATGAAGTATTTTTATAACATCTTCTGTTTCAGTACTCGGAAAGAAAAAATAAGTGTCAGGATATAAATATCCCTCCAAAGATTTTGCTTCTTCTAAAAATTCTTCACGATCAAATCTAGGTAGTTTATCCGCAAGTAGGTCTGCAATCTGAACATTTGAAGAACCTTCACGAATAATAGCTTTCACACGTACATCACCATATTGTCCAACGGTAATACGTTTTGCAGTCTCTAAAAGTGTCTCACGGTCTTGAAACAGGTAGTCTCCTGCAATAACCTGATGTTCTGAAATCTGCATCAATAATTGAAGCAATAATGCTGAACGAATAATGTTCTGTTCTTCTAATAATTCAGAGGCTCCCTGCAAAGTCGTTCCTTCTTCGATAGTGACTAAGGTATCAGGTATAAAATCTTTTGGTGTTTGCATAAGACTAAATATATATATCACACATACAAAAGATAGAGCCATGATAATCGCTACAAATATTCGTACTCGGGAATTTTTCTTTGTACGAAAATGAGTATATTCAATTGGTTGTCCTTGATACTCTCTGTGCATATACTACATCGGTAAGTTAGATGGTGGCTCAGCTTTACGAGACTCGATACGTTCAATACCAGGTGTTTGTACCATACGTCCCGGAATATGAAATATAGTAGCAAGCTCTTCGGTCGACATTGTCATTGACGGATGTCCGTAATCATCTAAAAATTTCATATACAAATCAAACCATGTAAATTTAAACATATGATGAAAATATTCACGATTTCGATAATCTTCAAGAAAACGTTTCTTTTTCGCAATATTAAGAACACCCATGTAGTCAGCCCAAGGGTTATCGAAGCCAGTATATGTCATACGTTTAAGGCGATTCAAATGTTGTGATGCAAATGGTGAAAACAAATTCTTGATAAACAAGTGTTTGTTTCCATCGTACTTATCTTTCTTTGCAAGATACATAGTTCGAATACCAACATCAAATCTAAACTTCTCCATACCACGTTCGATAGCATTGATTGTTTCTTTTTCCCCTTCAGTCAATGAATAATTTGAACGACCCTCTTCACCAGCAAGTGCGCGTTCTCGATATTTTCTCTGAAGATTAGTGATTTCATTCTCAACTGCTTTATGCCAACCGTCACCTTTGTGTGATTGAATAATAATTTGTGTCCACCACTCTTCACCCGGACGCAATGCACTTTTTGCTTCAATCAATGAGGACAATGGATCAATTTGCTGTTCAACGTCAAGACTTTCATAATGTTTATCAACACCCCAGTCTTTATAAGTCTTAATTGGATATACGTCTGGCATTTCTTTCCTGTATGTAGCACCGTACATATCATAATCAGCATGAGGATCATATGGCGGAACTCGATCGGTATAATCATCAGCTTCTAAAATTTCAACTTGCGGAAATTGTGCATATAACTGAGCCTCAACAGTGTCCTTCATCCATGAGTGGCATCTAATGTAAAAATGAACATTCCCTCCAAAAGAAACAATCTCGAGCGAGAGCCAGTTGATCACTTTTCCTAGCCAATATTTTTTATATGGGTTTCCAGCACCTCCAGAATGGAACAGTCCATTAATCATAAAAATTTCCATAGCAGCCGGTGATCTCTCAACCTCCTTTGGAAAACGAATCTCCAAGGTAATCCATTTTTTACCAAGAACAAATTTATACTGAATAACATACATGCGCAGGTTCCATACCACGCGGAATAAAATATAAAAAACAATCACCATTACAAGAGTACCCAATAATGGATACCGTACTAAAGGTGCAAAAACGATTTGTTCAACAAACTGGAAAAATCCCATGACTACATCATACTAGAAAATCAGCTATAACAAAAATACCCTTTCGGGTATTTTTGTTATAAGTACGTATTTAAGTTATTTGAGAGGTAGATCGAGAGAGGTGTCAAACCAGAAAGGTTTACCACCTTAGAGCTGAGGAGTAAATAAAAAATGTCTTATTCTTTATTTATCTGCTAAAAAGTACAGACCAGTACTGTCTTTTTTGAAATGTTTTGGATTTTGTAGATTTACTAAAATAGTGTTTCGTTTTAGATATCGCTCTTTCAGCACACGGTCAACAATGTCTTCTTTAGACATAGGGCCTTCTTTTTCAATAATGTCTTGAATAACTTCTCGAACAACACCACCCTTGTATCCCCACTCCTTCAGTGCATATACACCTCGTCCTACTAGTACAAATCGACTGTCCTTAATCAATTCGTTATGAGTTGTAGCAACATGTGTAGGTCTGTCAAATGTTTCTTCGATTGATGCAGCGACTTCACGAAAGTGCATAGGACTACCATGTTTTCGCATAACCAAGTATGCGTAATCACGAATACCTCGAGTTTTTACATTTGGTGAATCAGATTTTCCCCATTCACCTAATGGATTTTTATCCATCTTCTTTGAGATACGTAACCATCGACGTGCATTTTCATCATTTTGATGCACTTCTTCGATTTCACAAATACCATTGTGACATCGAACTTTCTCAATCAATTCATCTTCTGAAATCAAATCATGCTTCTTGAGTACGTCATGAATGTCTTGAAGCGCTGCATGAACCTTGTCAGCGATTTCTTCGCTCACTACCCACCGCCCTTTAAAGTGCTTGTCTTCTTTTTTATAAGAAAAATGTTCTTCAGAAAGCGCGAGGTAAAAATTTACATGATTACGAATCACAGGATCTTTTGAAACTAATTCAAGAAAATGCTCCTCTTCGACAACTCCTCCAAGAGAAAGAATCAGGTCTCGCAATTCATCAAAAACCTCTTGTGCCTCTTCGAACGAGTCTGACTTTCGAATAGCTTGCAAAGCAAACTTTTCAATCTGTCGTACACGCTCACGTGTAATGCCATACTCTTGTCCGATAGACTCAAGGGTTCGTTTCATACCATCACCTTCTAGACCAAATCGGTGTGTTAGCACGTATTGGGCTCGGTCTTGGATATCTTTCAACAACTTCTTAGTTGTTTGTTTTGGCTTAAATGTAATAGTAACTTTAGACATAGGACATTTGTTTAAAATATTTTTAAATTCTTACTAATTAAATATACTCGTAATTTACCAGATTAATAATGAATTGTCAACTGCTTGGTGTTTACAATAAGTATTTAGGATATCGAGCTATATATGGAGCAATTGCCTCATCTGTAATATCTTCTGGATTAATACTACAATGTTCAAAAATTTGCTTTTCTAGATAATCGGCGCACTCAACAAGGTCCCAACGTTCATTTCCTGTCTTTATGTTATAACGCTTGCGCCCATCTTTCAGACGTTCATCAATGGTTAGTGTGCTAAATGGTCCTACGCGCAAATCAGCATAATTACAGAGCTTTTTACCCCAGTCATTAGACTCGGCATGGAGGCACATATTACTAAAACCAACACTATCTACCAATTCAACAATTCGATCTGACATACCTAATTCCTTTGATATCAACACATGAGCATTATGTTCGTCGATACCAAATTTTTCTTTCATGTCTTTCTGTATCTTTTTCCAATAATGCAAACCTTCTGGCTCAAGAAATTCGGGAAAATAAGGCAAACTAAATTTGATAATATTTCCAATATCATGCAGTAAAAGAGACGCTATTATTTCATCTTTATCTATATCAAAATCGACATTATCAACAATCATTTCTCCCACCGCAGCAACGCGAAACATATGTTCGCGCAAATTTTGCATGATGTCATATTTATTGTAAATGTCTTGAATAGTTCTCATAGAATTTATACATAATATTCTTGTACTATATGTAGGATACGATATACTATTATTATATATGATTCAAGCAGTTGCTACCGTAATTGAAGTTATTATTGCCGTACTTGTTGCGAGTGTTTTATTTTTTATTGAGACATTAACTAATTTTTCTCCTAAAAAAAACTTTCGCAAAGCATATACTCGAATTAGAAAAAATATTAAAGATTACCAATTAGATTAATCAAAAGACTGCCGAGGCGGTCTTTTTTTATGAAAGCTTATCGTACGTAAATGCAATTCCAATTGCTCCAAGTATCGCCATTATCTTCCAGAATACAATGTCAATCAAAACTAACATCCATGGTTCACCCATTAAATTAATCGGTGTATTAAACTCCCAGAATAAAAACGGCACCAAGAGTAATAGGTACAATTGAAAAATTCTTTTCTTTCTCGTTAATCGTCCTGCAAGATACGATCGATATATTAATACGAAAACAAATGCAAGCACAAAATATCCGAGCCCGATTATAATTGGTGCAGTAACTGATAACGGTAACGGTTCCAAGGTGTGCCAAACTGCTACAATTTTTTCATTCTGTAATCCTGGACCTGTTAAAATGCCATTAAAATCCATTCCTGTTCCAAATAATCCAAATGTTAAAAATCCAGCAAGATTTAAAACAATACCTCCTATAAGTGTTGTGATAAATAATTTTTTCATATTCCTTATAATAGCATTATAACATTTCATGCAAAGCAAATGCCGAAAAGTTTAGGCTTTTCGGCATAAGTTCAATAATTTTCTTCAAGGGAAAAACAGACTACTTCTTCCTTTCAAAGTATTTTGCAGCATGCCCATAATACTCTGAGATCGTACTAAAAGCACGATAACGTAACCAGTCAATAAAGACTTCACGATTAGGCTCTTTCTCCATAATCCAATCAGCAACTTTTTCTCGATCCTCAACATTGCAAACAATAATACGGCCTGACTTTGCGCCAGCAAGTGTATTCATTGGTCCACCAATATCAATTTTGTTAACTACTTCTTCTTTTGAAAGACTCTCATCAGCAGCTGCTGATGCTAGAGGGTAGAAGTCAAAACAAACAAGATCAATGTAGACAAAGCCTAAATCAGCCATCTCATCTAAATGCTTGATTCGATCAGCTAGTAATCCCCCAGCAATCTCTCTCGAAATAGTGACGACACGATGATCAAGAATTGCAGAACCTTTAACAAGGTCTGCGATATCGGTAACTAATACACCTGCATCCTCAAGGTGTTTAGCGGTCCCACCAGATGATAGGATATTATAATCACCCCACTTGATGAGATCTTGTGCGAACTCGACAATTCCATCTTTATTATAGACAGACAACAAAGCATATTTCTTCCGTAGTTCTTTCAAAACGTTTAGTTTTTAAGGTTAAAATTTGTTTATCACGCACATAGTGCGTTTTAGAGAGGTAAAAGTCAAGAAGTGCTATTTCCGTTTCTTCAAAATTTTCTTTAAATATTTACCTGTATGAGATTTGTCACTATTTGCAACTTCCTCTGGTGTTCCTTTTGCGACAACCTTTCCTCCACCTGAACCACCTTCTGGCCCAAAATCAATCAAGTAATCAGCTACCTTCAAAACATCCATCGTATGTTCAATCATTACAACCGAGTTTCCACGATCAATTAATGTATTTAAAATTTCTAGAAGTTTTTTAACATCATCATAATGAAGCCCAACAGTTGGTTCATCCAACAAGTAAATAGTTTTTTGCGTCATTGGTCGATACAGCTCTGATGAAATTTTTACACGCTGTGCCTCTCCACCAGACAGTGTATTAGCAGGCTGTCCTAATTTAATATACCCAAGACCTGTTTCGATCATAGTTTTCAAACGATCGTAGACTGCTGGAATATCTTTAAAAAATTCGCCAGCTTCTTCGATTGTAAGATCAAGAATATCGTATACATTTTTACCTCGGTATTTTACTTGCAATGTTTCCTTATCAAATCGTTTTGAGTTACAAATATCACATTCTACATATACGGTTGGCAGGAAGTGCATTTCAACAGCAATCTCTCCTCGTCCCTGACAGTTTTCACAACGCCCACCTTTGGTATTGAAACTAAATCGTCCAGCTTTATATCCTCGAACTTGTGCTTCTGTTGTTTCAGCAAACAATTCACGAACAAATGTCCACGCGCCAGTATAGGTCGCAGGATTAGATCTAGGTGTTCGTCCAATTGGGGATTGATCAACAAGAACAGCTCGAGAAATTGAATCGTCTCCAATAAAGTTTGCACAGTTATATGTTTTTGCTGATCGATATTTTCGATCATATTTTGCCAATAGGTTTTTGTTAAGTACGTCATACAAGAATGAAGATTTTCCCGAGCCAGACACCCCCGAAATAACCACCATGCGTCCTAGTGGAATTTCTATATTCAAATTTTCAATATTGTGAATCTTTGCACCTTCAACAACGATCTTACCTTTGTCTTTCGTTCGACGAACTTCTGGACCTTTAATTTCTTCATCACCTCGCAAATATGCAAGTGTTCGTGAACCATTTGTGTTCGTCTTCTTTTCAAGTAGTGGTTGCAGATAATCAGCAACAATAACCTCACCTCCATGACGCCCCGCTCCTGGACCAATATCAATAATATAATCAGAGGCTAATACGGTGTCTTCGTCATGTTCAACAATAATAATGGTATTACCCATATCACGCAGTTTTATAAGAGTACCAATCAATCGTTCGTTATCTCGTTGATGTAGACCAATTGTCGGCTCATCAAGCACGTACAAGGCTCCTACAAGCTTTGAGCCCAATTGTGAAGCGAGGCGAATACGTTGTGCCTCTCCACCAGATAGTGTGTTCGCTCGACGATCAAGCGACAAATATGTCAGCCCAACATTCAACAAAAATTGTAATCGTGACTCAATCTCATTCAGTAATGGTCCTGCAATTTCTCCGTCTGTTTTTGAAAGTTCCAGTCCCATAATTACTTCGTGTGCGTCCGCAATTGAAAGCTGAGTAAATTCGTAAATATTAAAACCGATGTGTTTGTACCCTTTTTCTTTTGATTTTTCTGGAATAGAAGTAGTTGAAACTGGAACCGTATCAATAAATTGTCTTGCTTGTTTGTCGTCTCCAATAAATACGTGCAAAGCTTCTTGCCTTAAACGACCACCTAAACAAACTGCACAGTCATCATCGTGCTCATTACCAAATAAATGTTTCTTTCCTAACCCCTTACATTCAGGACATGCTCCGTACGGACTGTTGAATGAAAATAATCGTGGTTCAATTTCTGGAAATGAATATCCGTCTTCTGCTGAAATAAGTTTTGCAGACAAAAGAAATTCTTGACTGTCTTTTTTCACATCAATCCTCTTTCCACGGATTTCAGTGACGCTGTCACCAATAACCACACGAATTAATCCATCTGATTCCTCAATTGCACGTTCTACTGCTTCGGAAAGTCGCATCAAAAAATCTTCTTTAGAGTCATGTAGTTCATGAATAGCTAATTCATCAACCAAGAGATCAATGTCATGCTTTTTATTTTTTGCAAGAACTACTTGTTCGCGTAAATTGTAAACAATATTATCAATACGTGCATGCGAAAAACCTTGCCCAAGTGCATCGTACAATAATTGATAGTATTCACCTTTACGCCCTGCGACAACTGGTGCATAGATTTGCACGACAGCATCATTCCAAGCTACACCCAAGATTTGCTTGTTCTTGGCTTTGTCCATACTTGTAACTGTTTCCAAGATCAAGGCGCGAATTTCATCTGTCGTCATTTTTGTAATCTCTGATCCTGAAATAGGGCTGTACGGTCGCCCAATACGTGCATACAGTACACGAAGGTAATCGTAAATTTCTGTCATCGTTGCAACGGTTGAACGCGGGTTACGCGGCGCTGTTTTTTGATCAATAGAAATCGCAGGAGACAATCCTGTAATTTCATCAACATCTGGTTTTTGCATTTGTGACAAGAACTGACGGGCATACGCTGACAAAGATTCAACATACCGCCTCTGTCCTTCGGCAAAAATAGTATCAAAAGCGAGTGACGATTTTCCAGAACCAGAAAGTCCTGTAATCGCAACCATGGCATTACGTGGCATTTCAACAGTAATATTTTTTAGATTATGCGTACGAGCACCTTTTACAACGATTTTCTCGGCTCCGGCATTAAATTCAATTTTTGATTTTTTATTATTCTTTGACATAATTTTTAGACACCTGCCCGCCACAGACTGAGCTGAGGCAATGGCAGGCGAATATATACTTATAACCCCAAGAACTTATCCTAGGGTCATACAGTGGCGAGTATAGCATAACACTATATAAAAATCAGTGGATTACCCTACTCGCCCTTGATACTCTTCTTCAGATAAAATAGTTTCTGGTCGGTCTGGAGCGTATGTTGTCCAGACCTCTTTTCCGTCCTCTGTAGTTCGCTTCCAAAGCTTTCGAGGATTACGTGTATCCATTCGATCCTGATGGCGTGTTTCAAAACTACGTCTTGGTAATGGAATTCCCATCTGTCGATAAAATGATAGTTCGCCGGCCGTAATGCGGAAATTTTGACCAGTAACTTCATCGACAAGAACTTCTTTTAAAATATCATCAGTAACTTCGTCAATTGTCTCTGGCGTATTCTCTAGACTGATAGTCTCCTTTCCAAATTGTCCTGTTGTCGCATCCTGCCATTTGTAACCTTTTGCGATAGCTTCGTCTTTCTCCATTGGCCAATATTCTGACGCGAGTGTTTCGTTATATCCAAAAGGACTAGCCTCTGGTGGTAAGAAATTTCCGTACACACCTTGCTCGATCATGTCACTAATAATTTGAGCTTTCAAAGTTTCATACTCTTCTTTTGAATATTGTTTATTTAAAATACAATACGAATCTTTTTTAAGACCGATACAACCAAAACAACTTTCGCTATTATGAACACTGTCGCAATATTCTGAGTTACTTGTATGTAAAACGTATGCCGAGTGTTTCGAATTATACGGTTTTAATACCCCCATCAGATCTAGGCTAAGTTCTGGCTTGTAGTACGCATTATTCATATCGTAACAATCAATAGGACCTTCGGAGTCAGCAAGAAATTTTGAATTCTTTGAATCTTCTGAATCAAAAACTATCCACGAATCATGACAATTGTGCAAATAATCACCTACCGCATTATTACATTTCGTTTGGAATGAATATTTTACAAACGCTTTCTGCTTAAGTTCATTAAACTGTTTTGTTGCCTCTTGCAATGAAGTGTGCGACGCCAATAGTTCAGCCTTCTTTGCATCAAACTCTTCTTTGGTACATTTTTCGTTAAGAATCATATATTGCTCATGACGAAGATTGGTTGAAAGAATACAGTTCTGACAATCACGCATATCAAAACAAAACAACAGGTCAGAGCTGGCTTGTGCTCGTTCTGTAAACAAACAGTTGTAACAATTTCTACAGTCCACAAGCTCGTACCCTTTTTCAGAATCAAAGACAAATGCTGAATCAACAATTTGTTTCGAACGATACAAAAGTCGCCCGTACATGCAATCTTCATTATTTAGTGCAGCAAAAATAAGATAACAATTTTTTGCATCCTCTGTATTATTTGTATATTCACTTCCAACACTGTTTATTGAAAGAATCGCTGCGCGCGGTGTTTTATTTCGAAGTTCAATCCATTGATCAAAAAATGGTCGACTTGGATCGTAGTCTTGTCCAAACTCTTTACCATCCCACGTATCACCCCACCAAACAGATGATTCATAAACAGGAAAAGGTGTACTTTCTGGATATATTGAAACTAAAGACTTACCACTATGACTACATGTACGCTTGTATAACGAACGTTCATTACGGTGAGCTAAACGTCTTTGCATACGGCACTCCCAACAAAAGTTAGGTGCTGGTGATTTCATTTTTTCATAAAAATCTAAATCTTCTTGAAGGAGTTCAAAGTTGGTATTACATTGTTTACAGGTTTTTTCCATAATTATAATACTACCATAACACTCAGCACTGAATCCAGATACCCTCATAAATCGTAAAATGTTGACGATCGTCAACATTTTACGATGTATTATTTTCCTACAATAATAACTCCACCTAAGTTAAATCAAACTCCTCTTTGAGCCACTTGTCATTTTCTATAACATCAACCACCATATAAAGGATATCCTTACCTATCAAAAGATCGGTTTTAAACAATTTTATAATAGAATCGCAAGGATACGGATGCACCCAAGCACTCCTTTGTAGCTGAACAAAACCAAGACTCTGAATTTGTTGTCTAAACTGATTGCGAGTTTTTCGACGTCTTTCTTTTATATCAAAAATAATGACTCGCCATTTCTTGTCCCATTTCTTTGGTTTTTTAATTTGAATATTTTGATACTTTATTTTATCAACCAATTTTTTACCGGTCTGAGTTAATTGTACATATTTTTGTCCATCTTTTATTTTAAACGTTACTAGTTTTTTCTGTTGTAATTTTCTTAAAACCTTATTCTTAATATAATCATCTCTTGTGTTACGTTTTTTCTGTAACGGTGCAAAATCTTTAAATATTTTCAACGCATTTGGTACTACAAGACCAATCGCAATTATCCCTGCTACTGCAATAGTTTTTAATACAACATCTTCTATTTTCCCTCTCTTTTTCATATTATTTTAACTGATATAATATAATCGTAAAATGTTGACGATCGTCAACATTTTACGATTATGATCATAATTAAAAAATGTAGTAACAATTAATAACTACTTTTTTCTATATAAAAGTAGTTTACAAAATATGAGATGAAGGAAAATTAAATTTCTATTTCGTTTCGCAAAAAAGCTTGATCATTTTTAATTCATCATACGTATACTGATCATCTAGCATGTCGTGTTTAAGTGTTGATATTTTATCATCCTCAGCCTTCTTCATAGCAGTCTGTACGCGCAAAACATCATTATCAAATGTATCGCGATCAGGACGTAGGTATGCGATATCTTTCACGGTTAATTCCCCATTATCACGCAATGTTTGCAAGTGACTAAAAATAGTTTGCGTTGTTAAGTCACGATCTGCTGCCATATCTAAAATACTCATTTCCTTACTAATAAGTGCACCTGTGATTTCTTGTGTTGATTGTTTTTTATCTTTTTTTGCCTTCTTTGAAACTTTTTTCAAACTGCCCCCGACACCAGTGATAAAATCTTCGTGTCGTTTTTTAATCTTACCTTCATCAGTCATTGCTAAACGTCGTTTGATTTGTTCTGATGATTCTTTCATTTTTCCGTCATGATGAAAGACTGTTGGATCAATTGCAAGTGCGTTCGCATTGTAACCAAGAATTTTCAAACCTTCGATAGATCGTACGCGTGATAACGCAACATAACCCTGACCTGGTACGAAACATTTTGATAAATCAATTTCAGCCGCATCCAAAGTCATACCCTGACTTTTGTGAACCGTAATCGCCCACGCTAATCGCAATGGCAATTGAATAACTTCTGCTAATATTTTTCCATCATCATTTGCTACTGACCATGACTCAGCTTCAACGTTAATTCGTTTACCATCAAATGTTTCAGCAATAATTTCATCATCATCCATATCAACGATATATCCCATCGTTCCGTTCACATATCCTTTTTCTGAATTGTTTTTTACAAACATAATCAAAGCACCTTCTTTTAATCGAAGTGTTTCCGGAGCAAGTAAACTTTTCTTTAATGTTTCAATGTTTTTTTTGGCTCCCCGTGTATGTGCAGGGAAAACACGAAGTGGTGTAGTTAATTCAGACAGTTTTTGTTCGTTAATAGTATCAACGTCCGCATTATGAGTATACAGCCGAGTTGGTTCAACATCTGACATACGGAATTCTTGCGCATCAGATAGTGTCATGTGCGTTCCTTCATCGACGTCTTGTTTTCGAATTTGAGTTAAGAGTGACCACAGCTCACCTTCGTCCTGACGATATGATTTCTCCAAGTAGCAAACATGCATGTCGGCTTCGCGCCAAATGTCAGCTTGGAATGCGTACAATGTGTCAGCGTTTCCAATTGGTGGCAACTGAAAGAAGTCTCCGACTAATACAATTTGCATACCACCAAATGGCGCATGACTGCGACGCATAGCTTTTGCGATACGATCAATACTGTCGAGTAACCCTGCAGAAAGCATAGAAACCTCATCGATAATTAATACATCTGTTTTATCAAAACGATTCCAAAGATATTTTTTCTCGAGCATCGCTTCGACTTCATATTCAGAAATGTTTTCTTTGATACCAACACCTGACCATGAGTGAATAGTTTGTCCACCAATGTGTGTGGCAGCAATTCCCGTCGAAGCGGTTACAGCAACGTTAATATCATGATCTTCTAAATATTCAATATACTCGTTAACCACGTACGTTTTTCCCGTACCTGGCGCTCCCGTTAGGAAGACATTGTGTCCCATTTTTAAGATGTGTAGAGACTGTTCTTGTGTCATGTGTAGACAGTATACAATACAAATTATGAAGAAGAAATAAAATTTCTAATCTATTCTAAAATTAATCCTCTTCGCCAAACTCCTCGCATCAGGAATAGCCTTCTCAACCAAACTCCAAAAATTAGGACCATGATTCATCTCCTTCAAATGACATAATTCATGAACTATCAAATAATCTTGCAATGCTGGCTCAAGAAAAATTATCTTGTAATTAAAATTCAAATTCCCTTTTGACGAACAACTTCCCCAACGAGTTTTCTGCGAACGTATAGCGACCTTGTGATACGTAAAATCATAAAAGCTATTCCAGTGTTTTAATTTGTCGTGAACGAGCACTCGAGCTGATTCTTTGTGCATTACATAATGCTTGCGATCGTATCGCATCAAATCAACATCAATACGAGAAATCTGATCAAGTCGTTTCTGAATCCAAGCAAATTGTTTTTTAATAAAATCGATCACGCGATATTCAGGTACACGAGTTGGACGCGTCGCCACAACTACTCCGTCGCCATTTACCGTGAGACGCACTTGTTTAGCACGTTTACTTTTCCGCATATTATATTCAATAGTTTTATTTTCAATTATCAGCTTCTTCATGTTGTTTAGAAACTGTACCTGCGTAAAGATTCTCTTTTCGAGATGATAGAACTTTCTGTGCTATAGCATAAACATTGTATGCATCATCGACATTTCGCAGAGAATCAAATACAGACTGGCTCCCATTCTTGCCTGACATTATTTTTCCTGTATCAATTTTAATTGACCCTGTTTTAAATATCTTATCAACTAATCCAACCTGTATAGACAAATCTCGTATTTGATCATAATAAAGTGATTTGATATCAGCACCAATAAGACCTGTTTTTATGACGACTCTTTTTTCTGTTACGGCATATTGTGTAACCTTGTAATTAACAAAAGTTATTATAGGAATAAGTATTCCAATACCTAATAGAACGTAATACATAAGCGAGGTGCTTTGCGCGCACTCTTGTCCAAATTTTACGACATTGTTCATCGTACAACTTACAGAATCTCCTGAGAGAGTACTGTTTATAAATAAAGCGAGGATAATCAGTGTCACTGCCCAAGGAATAGACTTGAGTAACGTAGCTTTTAAATTCATCTTTCCACTCCAAAGTATTTGCTCACCCTCTTCTAAAATTAATGTAATATTTTTCATATCTCTATGATACAACATTTAATTTAAAAAGACCTCCAAGGCACCTGCGCCGCCATCACGCAGTTTAGCTTGCCGATAACGAATGTTGCGCCCATTAAGATATGCACGAACAAAGTCGGGCAATACAGGACCATCAACACTATGATTGCCTTTACCTATAATTATTCGAATATGATCATATTCATCAGCAAGTAACGTAGCATCTAGAACCTCTTTAGCTTCAAACGTGTTATATCCATGCAGATCAAGTTCAAACTCTGCGTTTTGTTCGTATTTATTTCCCACGATAGTCTATTACGGTAACTAAACCTTTTAATGCTAATAACAATCCAAGCATTTCAAATGTCTCTTCTATTCCTGAAACTAAAATATACATTCCTGTTGGTGAACCTGGTTGATATAAGCTGGCACCAATCATTTCAAATCCAATTGCGCCTAATACATAGATTCCAGCACCAAGGAAAATATATGTCTTTATTTTCCTTGAAAGTTTAATTAAAAACGGAATATATAACACTGCCAGTAATATCAGAATAATCCCATATGGAATCACCCATGCAAAGAATAGAAATCCGTCCGCATTCAATAACTGCTGAAACATTTCAGTAAACTGTTCATGAATTTGTGTAAATTCGTCGAGCGCCAAGAATAAAAATAACACCGATGAAAACATCCATGCAATTTTATTTCGATTCTCATTAAACTTTCCCAGTACGAAAGCTCCAGCAGAAAGTAGGAGGAATAATACTACTGAGAAAAATGTCGGTAAATTTCCTTCAGCTCCTACGTCAAAGAATTTGAAAATAAATGTTTGTCCAAATTGCGGATTAGATAGAGCGAAAATTTGAAATATGACATACACAAGAACAATCAGAATTCCTGATATGAAAAGGTTTCGGAGAATATTGTGAAGTATTTTTTGCATACGATTAATTCTACGTTATTTTTTAGAAAATGACACAACAGCACGACTGTTGATATTTATGTTAAATATTGTAATATAAATATCAAACTTCCTAACAATAAGAACATCATGAATAAGCTGAACAAAAACACTAATGTTGAATGGCACATTGATTCACACGGACATCCGCGCGCCACACTAACGATTAACAAAAGAAAGTTTTGGTATACTTTCCGATCCAAAGAAACATTAAGCGATATTTTAATGTTTCTTCAAACAGATCACGGTCTGGGAAAAAACCAGTACGTTAGTCTCTTGAAAAGACTAACGTCACGATCATTCTTCTTAAACATTGAACGTGATGAAACATACATCATGGATTCTATAGATGACTTACCTAAGTTAACTACTGAGTTAGATTCCTTTATAGCAATGATTTAAAAACGGTAAAAACTGTTAAGAATCGAATGAGACATAAATAAAAAGGCTTAACCTAAACTACATGGTTAAGCTTTTTTTATTTTTACTTCTTCTTTTCTTTTTTATCTTTCTTTGGTTTTTTCTTTTCTTTACGCTGTGCGTTATTTCCTTTTGCCATAAAATTTTTATTACATGTTAATACTTTTCTATTATAGCATTTAATAGAATCTATATTAAATGCTTACCTTATTTAACTGTTTACAAAAAATATTACAGAACAAAGATGTCATCGGTGTGTGCAATTTGTACCCTATGAAGATCATTCTGGCGCATTCGAGATTCAAGGTCTTGAGAGCTAATCTTAGTAATTCCAAAACCAACACTTTCTTTGTCTTCATTTACTATTTCAATAACCTCTTTCTTGTTAAAATATCCATATAACTGTTTTACTCCAACAGCAAGCAAGCTCTTACTTTGCTTCAAAGCATCTTCTGCCCCTCTATCAACCATGATAAGACCAGAAGACCCACGCGCAACAAGAATCCATCGATCATGACTTCTGATTGGCTCCTGAATTTCTCGCGGCTTTATGAGGGTCCCTACTAATTTTTGCTCTAGATTGTCCATTATCTTAAGCTGGTCAATTCCTAAAATCATGACAGGAATCCCAGCTGCGGTACAAATACGTGAAGCTTTAATCTTTGACAACATGCCACCAGTTCCTCCTTCTGAAGTGCCATCAGTACAAAGATCTAAATATTTTTTACTTACATTATCTATCTCACTAATCATTTCTGCGTCAGGTTTTTTTGCAGGGTCAGAACTATACACACCACCAACACTTGTAAAAATAAATAACTTATGCACATCAAAAGACACTGCCAAAATTGAAGCAAGGGTGTCATTATCTCCAAACCCTTGAGGTGTCGCCATCGAAAGAAGATCGTTCTCGTTAACAATAGGAACAATATTATTCTTGATCATCAGGGTGATTCTATCCTGTAAAATATTTAATGTATTCTTGCTTGCTATCTGCATCTGTGTTAATAGCACACCGGCTGTTGTAACACCTTCTGTTATACCTATCTGACGATACGCTTCAAACAATTCTGATTGACCGTATACAGATAGTAATGGTCGAGATATATCTTGACCTAAAAATGATAACTGCCCTAGTGCCGCTGCTCCTGAACTTACGACAATGACACTCACGCCATTTAATTTCATGCGCGCGACAAAAGAAAGCGTCTGTTTCAAAACATCACTTTTAATACCTTTATTGTCAACAAGAAGGCTGGATCCTAATTTAATAATAATAAGATTGTCTTGTTTCATATTTTATCGCTCGTTACCGTCACCAATAACTTCATAGTGTGAAACTGTGAGATCTTCCAAACTCATTGGCCCTTTCATATGAATAGAAGAAGTGCTAATACCAATTTCAGCTCCTAAACCAAACACGCTACCATCGGCAAGTCGATTAGAAGCATTCACAAGTACAACAGCACTGTTTACCTGGTTCAGAAATTGCTGAATATGTTCTTTATTATTTGAAATAATTGAGTCAGTAAGTCCTGAGCTATACTGATCAATATGACTAAGAGCAGCTTCAAAGCTTTCAACTATTTTTATAGAGATAATCATATCTAAATACTCAGTATTCCAATCCTCATCAGTTGCTAATATACATTTATCTGAATATTCACAAACCTTTGCATCGCCACGTACCTCGACCCCCTGATTTATAATTTTCTCTAGCACTCCCGGTAATACGGCGTCTGCCATGTCTTGGTGCACCAGTAATGTTTCAATAGTATTACATGTCGCAGGGTTTGATGTTTTAGCATTACTCACAAGTTTTATTGCCATATCTACCGATGCTGAATCATCAATATACATATGACACAATCCACGCATATGCTGAATAACTGGCATTCGAGCTCCTGAAACTACGCGACTTACAAGCGCTTCGCGACCTCGAGGAATAACAAGATCTATATATTGATCTAACACAATAAGTTCATCAATAGCTTCATGTCTACGATCTTCGATAAGTTGAACAGCGTCATTTGTGATTCCGGCAATAGTAAGAGCTTTTTGAATTAAATCAAAAATAGCTTGATTAGTATACATCGCCTCTTTCCCCCCTCGCAAAATCATGACATTCCCACTCTTTACACCTAATGCCGCCGCTTCAAGTAATACGTTTGGTCGTGATTCAAAAATAACAGCAATTACACCGATAGGCGCTAAAACACGATTCACCGTAAAGCCTTGTTCTGGTTTAAATGTTTTAATAATTTTTCCAATAGGATCTTCTGATTCTTTGATTGACTGTAGTGTATCAATGAATCCTGTTATAGCATTTGAGTCAATACCTAATCGTTTTTTCATAGCCGAAGTGATAGCATCTGATTGCGAAAGATCTTTCTCGTTTGCTACTAAAACAGCATCTGTGGCCTCTTTAAGTTCCTGCATTAAACTATCAAGAAATAAGTTTTTATGCTTAGTGGTCTCTCTTCGCAATTTTTGTGAAGCTTGTGAAGCAGCTTTTGATTGTTCTAAAATTGTTTTCATAATATCATTAAATAGTTGATAATTTTATTGTGGACGAGATAGCTCTAAAGCTCTTTTATATGCAGCATCTAAAGCTTCTTTCCAAATCGAAGAAACATCTTTTCTTGACAACACCTCTAGAGCAGCTTCTGTGGTTCCCCCTTTTGAGTTTACCGTACCGATAAGCTCTTGTATATCTTTAGAATCATTTTCTTTCACCACCTCAAGCGCCCCTAGCAAAACTTGCAAAACCAAAGGTTTAACGTTTTTAATGTTAAGAGCTTCAGCTGCGTTAATATAGTCTCGAATAAAACTATACACATATGCGGGACCACTGCCAGCAATAGCAGTAAAACGATCAATATCATCATCACTTTGTAACCACATAGTCTTTCCCATTTGATTAAATATATTTTCAATATTTTGTCGCCTTACAGTATCAACACTTGATTGTGCAAATAAGCCTGTCATTCCATATCCGAGCTGTGCCGGTGTATTGGGCATGATACGAACAATATTTGGCTGCAAAAAATAACTCTCAAGCTCTATTGAAGAAACTCCCGCCATAACAGAAGCGATAGTATCCACTTTTGGTAAGGATATTAATTTAAAGTCTTGTGGCTTAACAGCTAAAATAGCAACATCAAAATGATCTTGCATAAGACTCTCTGTGCTTACATGATGAACAATTTTCTCATTACCTTTAAAAAGATCCATATTCTCAATATGTCGCTCAATGACAGTTACTGATTTGGTATTTTTGAGGCTGATTAAATTCCGAAGAATTATTGAACCCATTGCACCGCACCCAAACATTATATACTTACTTTTGGAGTGTATTGTACTCATTTTCCGATCATAGCAAAAAAATACTATCAAGTAAACAAGCTGTTTTATAACTACACTCCACACTGCATATAAAAAAATGCCTCCGATTTCTCGAAGGCATTATTGAGCCATTTCTGACTATTATTTAGATCACCAAGTCTTCTTTTGACGAATAATCGCGCTCAAGATAATATGGTCTTACATCAGCTTTGCCGAAGCTTTCGGGCAAAACTACCTGTTCGATATTCGACATCGCCTCAACCATCTGAGTCACAATTCTTGCAGTAAACGGAGAATGCATCAACCCGTGACCGCTAAACCCAACAGCATGAATCAGGTTTTTAACCTGCGTATCAAAACTGATAATTGGATTAAGGTCAGGAGTATCTGCATACATTCCCGAAGATACACTTCGCAATGACGCCTCTTGAACATCCATAAAGAACTGTCCAATCTCTCTGTGTACTGAGAATCCATAATCGTTCAATCCATGTATGCCCATACCAGCCTCAATCACATCCTGAAACTCATAGGACGGAACTATAGGATCAGTGTGATGTAATTTACCTAGCATCAATCCAGGAGTACCCGGACTTTCACGTCTAATGTAACTTCCATAAGGAGTGATAACCATTGGTAAAGCATCAAAATAATCTTGACTAATCAGTCGTCCTTCAGATTTTAGCACTGCAAAATACAGATAGCGTTTCAGCGGAGAAATTTGAAGTGTTGCACCGCCAAGACGTTGTGAGACTTCTGCTCCCCAAGCTCCTGCGGTATTAACAACCACATCAGACTTAATCTTTCTTCCGCTTTCCAAAACCACACATGAGATGCCCACACTGTCATGCTCAGCAGAAACCACAGCATCATTCTGAATGATATCTGCTCCAAGATTGCGAGCAGCTTCTGCACTATCCTGATAGATAGTCACGGGTGATAAGAAACCGTCACTAGGACACCATGTTGCAAATTTTACCCCCGTTGTATCCAAATATGGAAAACGTTCGTTAATCTGCTCAGGCATAAGCAACTCGACATCATCAAGACCAGACTGCTTTTGCATTTCGACAAGATTCGCAACTGAACCCATATTCTGTTCCCAACCTTTAAGAAAAAGATACCCGCTCTGTGTTATGGGAGACTGCTTGTCTTCTCCGAAGATCTCTTTCCACAACTTGAAATACTCAACGCAAAACCTCATTCCGCGTACGGTACTCGGATTTGAAAACTGCTGACGAATACATGCTGCAGAACGTTGACTGGATCCACTTCCGAGAGTTTTACCTTCGACAAGTGTGACCCTGTGACCCGCACGAGACAATTCAAGAGTTGATACCGCCCCTGAAACACCTCCACCGATAACTGTTATATTGTATGTTTTCCCCGCCTGCGGGGGAAACATACCGAATCCATTTTTTTTCATTAGTTCTAGTTATTTTTTTTGTTTAACAATGAAATTAACTCATTAACACTAAGCGATGCCATTGGGGCATCACCTTCACGCTCCACAGTAAACCCTTCTGGATATTGTTGACGATCTCGCCAACGAACCTCGAGCTTTCTATGGTCATCCCAACTACGGCCAACTACTACTGTAAGTGGCCAACCACGTAATTCAGCATCAGTTAACTTTTCACCCATGCGAATTTTTCCTCGGTCATCAAAAACACACTCGAAACCTGATTCAACCAATTGGTTGTAGATTTTTTCAGCATCATCCATACCACTTTCTTTAGCTGCAATAATGCAGACTTTGTAAGGGGCAAGGTGCATCGGCCAAATAGGACCTCGGTCATCATAGTTCTGCTCAACAATTGCCTGAACAATTCTTGAAATACCAATACCGTAACATCCCATCCAAAATGGTTGAGAATTATTTGATTGGTCAAGGTATGTCGCTAACATCTTTTCAGAATACACTGTTTGGAGTTGGAAAATATGCCCCAACTCAATACCATGCTTTTCTTCAAAGACACCTATTTGACAACTTGAGCAGTTCTGACCTGTAACCACCTTGGAAAGGTCGTGGAACTCCTGAATTTCAGGAAAATCTCTACCTGGTACTACATTAATGTAATGCACGTCCTCTTCGTTGGCACCACACAAGAAATTGTGTGTATGTTGAACAGACGTATCAAAAAAATATTTGACATCAGTCTTTCCATACAGATCTATAGGACCAGCGAACCCAACAGGTGCACCAGTAACTTCTTCAACGACAGCTTTATCGGCTGTTTCAACCTTGGTAGCTCCCAAAAGATTTGCTAATTTAATATTACTAATCTCTAGATCACCACGCATTGAAACGATCACCGGAATATCATCAACAGCCATAACAATAGTCTTAACCATGCTGGCTGCCGAAATTCCAGTAAATCTTTCAAGCTCGACTACTGTCTTGATGTTTGGTGTTCCAAGTTTTTGCAACTCTTTATCTTCAACGTCTTGCGCTGAAAAGTAAGCAGTTGCTTTCTCTTGATTACCACCATGTCCACACTGCGAACAGTGCAACAACACATCTTCTCCTACATCAGTAACTGCCATGAACTCTGAACTGCCGCTACCGCCAATCGCACCAGAATCAGCTTCTACTTGAATGTATTCAAAGCCACAACGCTGAAAAATAGCATGATAGGCTTCCTCCATTATCGCATACGAAACTTTCATACCTGTCTCATCCATATCAAATGAGTAAGCGTCCTTCATCATAAATTCTCGTGAACGAATCAGCCCTTGTCTTGGGCGTATTTCATCTCGAAATTTTGAACTCATTTGATAGAAGTTAATTGGCATGTCTGACATGCTTTTTAGATACTGTCTTGCAAAAGAAGTAATAACTTCTTCTGCCGTTGGAGCAAGTATAAACTTTGCTCCTTTGCGATCTTCTAAATGAAAAGCAGTTTTGCTATTTATATAGCCAGACCAGCGAGCTGTCTCTTCCCATAGGGATTGAGGTTGCAAAATCGGCAGCTCAAGCTCGATCGCCCCTGCTTTGTTCATTTCTTCACGAATAATTTGCTCGACATTACGTCTTACTCGCAAAATTAAAGGTGTCGATGTCCAGATACCAGAAGCAACTTGATCAAGGAAACCCCCTCGGACTAATGCATCTGTTCCAGGAGAATGCTTTCCCCTTTGACTTTCTCTACGTGTTTTTGGAAAAATTTTAGTATACTTCATGATTTCTTTTTTTTAATTTACAATACTTCTTCATAAAAATACTAGAAAGATGTACTCTTGTCAAACATTTCAGCATTATTAATCTTAATAGTATACAGCACCTCATATGCGCAAAAAAAAATTGACTTATCGTAATTATTGTTTTACTATAATATTCGACAAACAAACAAAAATGAACCTTTTCAAAAAACCCTAGCCATGGAAAACTTACACGATATATCACCTGAAATTATTGAGGCCTTAGCTCAATCTCCCATGTTTAAAAAGATAGGAAAAGTAATAGCTAACTCAGATGGTGCTGGAAATATGATCGTACTTGATCTTAATGGCGGAAAAACCACCCTCACTGACAAAATCTTTATCTCTCTGTACGAAGCCACTGATGATGAAGGCGTATATCGCCCGGTAACATACTGCCGCGCTGCACCCATTCTACGAGTCATTCATAATGAACGTAAAACACCTGTCGAGGCGAGCGACCTCATGATTGTAGGAACGTGTGATTCAGAAGGAAACCTTAACAACACCCCTCATCACATGGATAGTTTTATATTTGAAGGAATCTACGTGAAAATGTAGAAACAAAAACCGAAGACTGCTAATAGTTAGCAGTCTTCGTTCTTTACCATTCTCAGTACAATTACCTAATTGTAACATTACAGAAATTTATAATTCTTATTATTCTGTTTTAAAGAATCTGATCGTGCATATATTTGATAAGCACTACTTCCTTTTACCGTATGCAATATGTACTTACAATAATACTCTTTAATATAGCTAATTACTTCTTTTTAACAAACTCAGTTCGTAATACTAATTTCTTGACTCCAGGAGCTGAACAATCTATTTCGTCTGGATTGCCAGTAAGTTTGATATTTTTGATCATAGTTCCCTTTTTCAACGTAATTTTTGTTCCCTTTACTGGCAATGGTTTCGTTAATTGAACCGTATCACCATGCTCGAGTATATTTCCAAATGCATCTTTAACTTCCATATTAGTGTAATTTTTGATTAAGCTTTTTATACAGCGACCCTGTAAAAATTAACACCACTAAACCAATTATTAAAATTCGTCCAGGATGTTCATGAAAAAATGACACGTTTTCGATAATAGATTCAAATCCATGCATTACAGCGACGATGCCAAAAACAATCAGTAGTGAGAAAATAACAGGATAGCGTTCAAGCACACCTTTAGTTTGGTTACCCATGAATTCATTTGCGCTCTTTGCAACGTCTTCCATGTGTTTGACTGGATCTGGAATCATATGCTTATATTATTACATTTTTATTTATTCAAATCGAGCGTTTCGTTGATTTCTATTTGCTCCAAGAATTCAGGAACGTGAGAAACGATAATCATTGCACCTTCATAATCATCCAATGCTTTGGCGATTACAGGCAGGTGACGGAAATTAATGTGATTAGTTGGCTCATCCAAGATTAGTAATCCTGGTTTTTGTAGAACAAGCCGAGCGAACGCTACTAACCCTTTCTGCCCTTCCGAAAGGGTCCCAATTTTATTATAAATCAAATCGCTACCAATCAAAAAGCTTGATGCTGTACTACGTAATTCATGTTCATCAGAACTAGCCATAACACCATGTAGTGATTCAAACACCGTATCTTCGAAATTAAGTGTAGAGAAGTCTTGGCGATAATATCCGACGTTTACACCATCTGCGATTTTTTCACCCGGAGCTTCACCAGATGCTAATCGTTCAAGTAGTGTGCTTTTTCCAATTCCATTAGGGCCGACAAGTAACAGTCGTTGTCCTTTTCGCATAGAAATTTCAGCTTTACATGTTTGCACTTTTCCGTCTTTCAAACGTGTGAATGAGTCAATCTTGATTATTTCACCAGTCCAATCTTTTTGCATAGGAATTTTAAAAGGACGAATGGTTCGGTCTTCTTTATATACGTCGACCTTGTTTTCCTCGTCGTCAGCTGCTACCTCGCGCATCTTTTTCGCTACGGCACGCAAACGACCTCCCTTGTTTGCAAAGAAGTTAGCTTTATCTTTTTTCTCTTGGATACTTTTTTCAAGACGCGCATTTTTACTACGTTCTTTTTCTACACGAATTTTAATTTGTTCTAACACTTTCAAATAGTTTCCAACGTAGTGATCGATGGTTCTACTATATACATCCAAGTACAAAACACCTTCGGTGAACGAGTTCAAGAAATCAGCATCGTGAGAAATAACAATAACTGTTTTATTGTACGACTTGATAAAGTCTGTGAGATGATCGATACCAGCTTTGTCCAAGTTATTTGTAGGTTCATCAAGTAGTAGTAGGTCAGGCTTTTGAATCAGCGCAGATGCTAATAATAGACGAGCTTGTTGACCACCAGAAAATTCTTTTATCTTTTTAGTGTAGTCCTCGAGAGGTAGATTAACAACCTCTAGAACTTCTTTAATCATGGGGTCAAGAGCGTATATCTGATTAGTAAATAGAGCTTGGAAGAATTCTTGTACCGTGAAATCAAGTTCGTCACGTGGAATAACTTGACGCGACAATGCAATTGTCAATTTAGGATCTTTAATAATACGTCCTTCTTCTGGTTCGTATACATCGGTCAATAGTTTAAACAGTGTACTTTTACCAGCACCATTTTGACCCATAAGTGTTATTTTTGCACCACGACGCAATGAGAAAGAAGCCCCCGTCATGATTGGATTATTAGGACCAAAATTAAAGGTCACTTCATCGAATTTTAGAATACTATTATTATTAGACATTACTGGAGTAGGTTATCATAAACTGCCAAGAGATCAAAGAAAAAAGCTCGGTAACCCGAGCTTTTTTCTAGCTTTTCTTACTATTTCTTCTTCTTCACAACTTTCTTTGCTGCAACCTTTTTAGCTGGAGCTTTTTTAGCAGCGACTTTCTTTGCCGGAGCTTTCTTTGCTGCAACCTTTTTAGCTGGAGCTTTTTTAGCAGCGACTTTCTTCTTTGGTAATGCTTTTTCTACAGCTGTTTTCAATGCACCTTCTTGAGCAGGAGCTCGTTTAGGAGCTTTAGCTTTTAACTCTTCTTTTGGAGCACGAAATACATCTTTACTTTCAAAAGGTTCTTTGATGTCTAAAGCTTTAATAATCTTATCGAGCTTTTTGTGAAGTGAATCAACACGCTCAGATAGAGCACTGTTGTCAGATTGTGGTGCTGGTTTTCGATCTCCTCCGAAATCTCTTCCTGCCCCACGGTCATCACGTCGTTCTCGACGATCGCCTCCACGGTCTTCACGAACAAAATTTCCACTCTCTTTTTGAGCACCGAAACAATCACGACAGAATACTGGTTTTTCTCCTGTTGGCTTGAATGGTACTTCTGCTACACCGTTACATTCAGCACATGTTGCTTTATGCATTTGTATAGAATCTCGGTCACGTCCGTTTCCACCTCGGTTTCCACCAAAGCTACGTCCGCCTCCGCCTCCGTTTCGGTCACCTCCACGACTTCCGCCGCCATAGTTTCCTCCTCCACTTCGGCTTCCTCCTCCACTTCTACTTCCTCCTCCACTTCCATAATTGTTGTTATAATCTTTCATGCCGACTAGTATATACATTAATAAATAAAATGCAAGCTTTTTTTCAATTTGTCAAACACTCTTATAGCTTAGTCTTTAATCAGTGATTCTTTGTTATTTCGAGAGAGTTTCTTGATGCGCATCTCCTCTTTTGTAGCACTAGACCTATCTTCAAATTTGGCTTTATATGCCAAGACTACAGGCTGCCGTGCACGAGTGTATTTTGCACCGCCAGTTTCCCCGCCATTATGTTCTGTAATACGCCGATCAATATCAGTAGTAATACCAGTGTAAAAAGTATCATCTGCACAACGCAATATATATACGTAATAATTCATTATACAATCTTTAAATTAAAAGTCTGATAATAAACACTATTTACTCGAAACAGGCTCATCTTTTTTAATACGAAAATATGGCTCAGGGTCTCCTTTTTTTGCAAGCACAAGATCATGCACATATTCATAATCAGAATTTCTTTCCTGTAAATAAGTTGTACGACTGATACGTTCTCGTGTTGGAAATTTTTCAGACTGCGCTAGTAGAACCTCTTCTTTATTTATTTTACTTTCAGGAGTCTTTTCAACTATTGGCTCAATTATCTTCTCTGGTTTTTTTTCTGAACCTTTAGAAGTTTCTTGTGTGACAGGGATGTTCACAGGCTTAACTATCTTTTTTACTTCAGAAATAGGTGTAGGTTTTACAAAATGAACCTCTTGTACTGGTTTTTTATAATAAGGAATTTTTCCTCCAATCACAACCCCGTCATTATAAGCAAGAGCTTCTGGATCGTTATCACCACGATACCATGGTGAACCATGCGAGTAATCAATATGTCCTAATGGTTTCAAGTTTGTTACCACTGACTTTCTGGGAAAACCATGTGAATATATTGAAGTTTTATTTCCTAAAATATCCTCACTATCTTCTTTAACGTAATCTCTTTCTACGATGTGATCTGTCGTTCTTTTAACTACCGCTGAACTATGCTCTGCGTTTTTTGTATCATCTAAAAATGAAAACCTATCAAAGAAGTTTTTTTGATTTGCTTCTGAGTTCTTTTTATATTTTTCTAATTTAAATTTCGGATCCCAGCGGCCAGCAACTTTTTTTACAATCTGATATTCATCCGACTGAGATGTTTCCCATATCGACCTTGTTTCAACAGGCTTACCAACCTTTGCCATTCGAGCATTGCGATATAAATTAGGTTTGTCAGCATAAAAATGTAGATCGCCTTCTTTTTGTGAAGGAAAACCATTTGAAGTAATGTCTTTAGCAGTACCAGTTATTTGTTCTCTTTGTTTTTTATCTGTAAGTTCTATTAACTCTTTAAAGCCAGACATCTCCTTGTCTCTGTCTTTAATAGGTATATCAAAATGAGAAAGAAATTCAGCATTAAATTCATTTTGTATGTTATGCACTTTTAAACTATCGTCGTATGCAACTTTCCTCTGTTCATATTCAACAGGATCACTAATATATAATGCCTGCCGCCCTCTTTCTATATCTTCTTCTTTTTTATCTTTATTATCACCCTCTAGCAGTTCATTCATATCATTTAGATACTCATTCACTACACTATCTTTTTCTTTTTGAATACCTGTCAAACTCGCAAGGGCTACAGCTCCATAAACGACCCCTTTTTTAATCTCTCTACCATAAGAACTGAGTTTTTCAGAAAAATCTCCTACCATTTTTTGAGTGGTTCCGATTATGTGAGATATCTTATCTAAAGAATTTACCTCTTTTTCCATTTTTATATCCGGAGATACTTCACCTTCTATTTTATTTTTTTCAAACGAATTCATAACTATATTACACCTAGGTCTTTTTTTATCTTGTCTATCTTTTCTTGGTCTTCAGATTTATGATATTGCTTCATAGTAACCAAGGTCCTCTTTTCTAAAAAACCTAACGTTTTATTTAGCTTTTGAGTCAGCTTTTGCACCTTTTTAGCAATTGTATCTTGCGCATCTTTCATACATTTATTATACCTAAGATAACTCTATTCTAAAAGATTTTTCTATTCCTTTCTTTTACCTATGTTATGTATCATGGTTTTTATGACCACCCAATATCTAACACGATATCAGGAACATTAGTGTTACGTAGTATACATACGTTGTAATTCATGCAAAACTAAAGCTTCTGCTTATCCCAAAGTTCCGTAAATCTCCCATTTTTCTTGTAGAGCTCATCAAAACTCCCCTCTTCAATAATTTGACCATCTTCCATAACCAAAATGCGGTCCATCTCTTTGATAGTGGTGAGTCGATGAGCAATAACAACCGCAGTTATAGTTTTAAAGAATTTATGTAATGAGTCTTGAATTTTTTCTTCTGACTCAATATCTAAATGTGATGTTGCTTCGTCCAAGAATAATACTTGTGGGTCTTTGAAAATAGCACGAGCTAATCCTAGTCGTTGTTTCTCTCCACCAGAAAGCTTGATACCCTTTTCTCCGATTAATGTCTGATCTTTTTGCGGTAATTTTTCAATAAGTTCATCAATATGGGCTGTCGATGTGGCGCGATTAAATAATTCTGTATTTTTATTTTCTTTAAAATTAGAAATAGTAATATTGTCTCGAAGTTTAAAATTAAAAACTTCTGTCTCCTGTAGTACCACCGCTACATGATTAAAGTAATCTTTCTTGCTGATAGTTTTAAATGAAACACCGTCAATGAGAACATCACCTGTGTAATCATCATATTCTTTGAGAAGGATTTTAAATAGCGTACTTTTACCAGCACCAGAAAGTCCCATAATACCAATTCGCTGACCACGCGAGATTGTAAATGATAGATTTTTCAAGACTGCCTCCTCACCATAATCAAATGACAGATTCTTTACTTCAATTTTTTTCCAATCATCGTGGAATTTTACTTTACCTTTTTCATCGTCGATATTAACTGGCTCTTGTAACACTTCTACCATGCGAGCAATACCGTATTTTGCAATAACAATACGTTGCGATACATCTGCAAGCTCACTCATTGCCTGCCAAATTTTATTAAAATATGTATAAAATAATACTAGGAAACCTATCTCATATCTTCCATTAAGAACACCGTAGATAATCAATACAACGATACCTAAACGAAACGTATACCCCATAGTATTCTTAACTGCGTTTCCTGACTGAAACCAAAAAACGCGAATCGAAATTTTTTCAAACAAAACTCTTATCTCTCTTTTTATCCTATGTATCAGTACGCCTGACATAGACATTACTTTTACACTACGAATATTATTAAACACCTCAAATAAAAGCCCTGAAAAATCTTCCTCAGCAACATTCACCACATGAGCTGCACTCGAAGCTTTTTTAATATACGAATATGAAATCCAAAAATAGACATTTATAAATCCAATCATAATAAATCCAATCAGTAGGTCAAAGGTCAGCAAAATAGCAATCATACCAAAAGTATTAACCGTCACTTCAATAATGTTAGTAATCCAAATACGAATCACTTCATCTAGACTCTGTGCACCTTTTTGAATTTTTTTTAGTTTATTACCTGTATTTATTTTTGTATGCCAGGCAAGATCAATATTAAATAAGTGACTACTTGTTACCTGATATGCATCAAGTGCCAACCTCTCGGCTAAGCGATAACCAACAAGTTTGGCTCGATACTCTAGGACGGTATGGAACAATGCTATAAGCGCCCAAATCCCCATAATCCACCACATACGCGTCAGTGATTCACCTGATTTATATTTTGTTAATGTATTTATTACCTCAGCAAGAGCGTACGCTGGGTACAGCCAAATAAGGTCAGAAAAAAAACGAGTAACCGTTGCGGCAAAAAATTTATTTTTGTGAGGACGTAAAAAATTCCAAATAGTTCTCAAGAATTGTCTATTTGAAAAATTGACATCTTCTGATTGTATTTTCTGTGCTTTAGTCATTATTTTTACTTTCTTTAATACGCCACGCATCAATTTTTTTATGATCACCCGACATTAATACATCTGGAACTTTATAATTCTTATCATTCCATTTTATAGATTCTGGTCGTGTGTACATTTCGTGACTACTGATTCGATTCTCCTCTATTGATTCTTCTTTTCCGAGCACACCTGGAATCTGGCGAGCTATAGCATCCATCATAACCATCGCTGGTAGCTCACCTCCAGTTAATACATAATCTCCAATTGAAACTTCTTCGGCATGCAACGCTTTTTTTACTCGTGAATCAATACCTTCATAGCGACCACAGATAATAATTATGTCTTTTATTTTTGAGTCAGTAGCAATTTTTTTCGCTTTGGTATTTGTAAAATCAGAACCACCTGCTGCGGTAATAATAACTTTAACGTTTTCTTTGCGACCCTTGGCTTTTTTTACAGCTGCCAAAATTGGTTCTGCACGTAATACCATTCCTGGACCACCACCATATGGCTTGTCATCAACTTGTGCCGATATATTACCGTCAGGCCACACCTTGCGATGCTTTCCTTTTACGAAATCACGAAGTTTATAAAACTTTATTTTGATTTTCTTGTTTTTTGTTGCTCGCCCTAAAATAGATTCGGATGTGTACGAATCAAACATTTCTGGAAATATAGTAATAATATGGAATGTCATCATGTTTGTATCATAACGAAAAAACCACTCAAATGCGAGTGGTTTTTTCGAAATAGTTTTAATTATTATTAGAGATCTGCTTTCAGATCTTCCATTGCAGCGTCTACATCAGATGATGCAACTGATGCTGCGGCTGGTGCTGCGGCATCGCTTCGTACATGAGTACTTCCTTCTGGTTCTTTAATTTTCATGTTTACACGAGCGTTACTCTTCATTCCAACTACGCGCAACAGTGTTCGGATAGCTTTAGCGGTTGCACCTTGGCGACCGATAACTTTCCCCATATCCTCTGGTGAAACGTCTAGAGTCAAAAGAACTCCCATCTCATCAATTCTTTTTTCAATTTTTACAGCTTCTGGCTTGTCGACAAGACCTTTTACAACATATTCTAAAAATGCTTCTGGTGAATTATTATCCATAATTTTATTCTAATTCTGTTAATCGGTTTGTAATTGCAGTACACCTACCTATCGGCAGGCAGGTCCGACGTGACCTACTGTCAAGCGAGATTATAACATAACGCAGATGTGGGTCAATAAAGTTCTAACTACTCAACCCACCTTCCCCACAACTTTCATTAATAAAAGCTCGTGTTAAAGGTCCAACATATCCATCAGGATCTGTTCCTAAGAATGTTTGCATTCTTTTGATAGCTCCTGTTGATATTGGTCCTAGTATTCCATCTTCTGGTCCACTGTTGAAACCTAGTCGGTTTAAGTGAGCTTGTAGTATGTGTGCTTCTGTTACGATGTCGTTTGTGTATGAGTTGTATGTTCCGTTTCGTGATGGTGCTTTGAGGTTTTGAGTCAACGTTTGCTCTAGTGAACATGTGTTTGATTCAGAAAGCTCAGTTGTTGAAGTAGCTGTAGTAGTTGAAGTAGTTGTAGGTTCTTCAGTTTCTATACCGTAGTGTTTTGCAAAAGCTGCTTTAGCTTTAGCTCGTGATTGAGGTGAAGATGAACTTGATGATCGGCGTGTAGAAGCTACAACTGGTACACCTTCGAAATCAATTTCTCCTTCTGTGTATTCGTAGTTAATAACATCTGAAGCATTACCGCCTACAAAAGCATCATCTAGAAAGGTAATAGTAAGGTTAGAAACATCGTTTACGTCTTCATGGTTAGTAGCGTTACCTGTAAAGGTAAGTACAGCGTCTGCTATTGTAACAGCGCTAGTACCATCAATCTCCATTACCGCAGTTAATCCTGCTGGCTTGTTGGTTAGTGTAAAATGTGTGTCTTCAAGAAAGATTGCTGTATTATCTTTAGAAGAGATATTCCAAAAATCGCTTATCGGTGATAATGGCATTGTTGCAGTAATCGAACCTTCTAATGAACCATCATTAGCTAAACTTTCAGTGAATGAACCTGTGTATGAGATTACTGAGTTTGACCCTCGAGAGACGAGAATAGTTTCTGTTGTTTGTGTGTCGTGAAGGAATACGTCTAGAACTCCGTTCATATCATTACTCACTAAGTTAGCAGCCTCAGAAGTAAAAGCAATATATCTTCCGTCTGATGAAATTGAAGGACTATCTGAAATACCGCCTGCTTCTAACCCTGCTGAATCTACTGATACGCGTGTTGTTGTATTATTTTGTGTGTCGTGAAGGAAAATGTCACTTTGTCCATTAGCATCTCCTGCAACAAGGTTAGTAGCACTAGAAGTAAAAGCAATATATCTTCCGTCTGATGAAATTGAAGGACCATATGACTGACCGCCAGTTGCCTGAGCACCTCCTGAAACTATTGATACTATTGATACGCGTGTTGTTGTATTATTTTGTGTGTCGTGAAGGAAAATGTCACTTTGTCCATTAGTATCACTTGCAACAAGGTTAGTAGCATGAGAAGCAAATGCAATATATCTTCCGTCTGATGAAATTGAAGGACTATCTGAAATACCGCCTGCTTCTAACCCTGCTGAATCTACTGATACGCGTGTTGTTGTATTATTTTGTGTGTCGTGAAGGAAAATGTCACTTT